>SDBS01000371.1_pt1 | contig 42446 bp, 62 predicted proteins | sample 2277091 | NCBI WGS metagenome assembly SDBS01 (sample SAMN10404972, study PRJNA504765) | marine sediment metagenome | isolation source: marine sediment core GS10_PC15, 163 cmbsf | place: Arctic Ocean: Southern Knipovich Ridge | collected 2010
TTCTTCAATCTTCTCAAGATAATAGGCAGCAGTAATCTCAATCCATTCAGGAGTAATCTTGCATTTAGTTTCACTTTTCTTCATCAGTTCAAAAATAAACTCTCTTCCATACTTCTCTTCCATGAATCGGAAATACTTTACCCACTCACCACTACGCTGAACATTGCATCGGTAACATTGTGCATGAACACAGGCAGGGTCAAACAGTATCGAATCTTCTCGACCCGGTATGAAATGACCCGCCTGCAATTTTCCAATCGGGTAATCTCGTTTACAGGTACAACATAAACCATGTGTCGTGGTCCCGGTAGTATCCAGGCAATCTCTCATCCGAATATATATGGAAAAGATTTTCCACAGTTTTTTCTTCAAAGAAGTTATAGTTGTATCTTTTCTTCTACCCATTTTCATGCCACGCAAGATGTCCCAGGATCGTTCCGGCCATAACAGGCGTAAACACCTGCACGCCCAAGAATATCCATACGATAGCCAGGACAGCAATCATTATGATAATATCAACCCATTGCGGGAATAGATTATGATAACGTTGGCTAATAGTATTCCGTATAGTAATAAACAGATAAATATCAGCTACGCCAATTATAAGCATAATCGAGAATACAAACCACATCATATTACTTACCTCCCGCTTTCTTACGCCAATAATCTCGTTCTCGCTTTGTAGCTTCTACATCGAAGTTCAGATATAGGATGAGTCGCCTCTGGTCATCAAGAATTTCCAATGCTTGCTTCATATTCTTCGGTGAATTCTTCTTCGGCTTCTTTGATTCTTTCATAACTATCATCCCTGGCGTCCTTTATTCTGCTGATTCTCTCGATGTGTAACAAATCGGATATTGCCCGGTTCATAGTTTCCGTCATTATCAATTCGGTCAATAGTTAGGCCACGAGGGTCAACTTGCAACTCATTTATAACATAACCTCGAAAATCATCAAGTGATTCAAAGCAGACCCTAATACCACGTGCCCCATAGTTTTTATAACTTTTGTGTTCTGGATCATTACATCGTACTTTTATGTTACCAAAGACTCGTTGTAAGTGACCTTCTATTGTGGTGTAGTATTTATCCTGCCCACGTTTAGCAGTAACCCTGCCTTTACCAGATTTAGAATAGCGGTTCGATGCCACTTTACGCTTTTCAGATTGAGCATATCGCTTATCTGCGGCTTTACCACTTTCAGTCTGCCGGTACGCCTTTTGATATTCAACAGTCATCGGCATAATCAGTCAGTCAATCTCCGAAGATACCCGATTGCAGCGTCTACATCTGTTGCGTAATGCAACGTGGTTACGCCAGACGGAATATTGATTATAATTGTTTCGCGGATGGGACACGCCCAAATGATATTGGCTGCGTCCGTTATTACATCCGCAATACCGAGATAAAACCCACCAACTTCTTGAGCAGTAAGTGCATACATCGCACCAGCAACAACAGTTGCTTCAGTATCTGTGTCGTCAGCAGCGTTTGTCAATGTCTGCCCTGATGCAGCAATAGGATCGGGAGCACCAGCCGGAGGTACTCGATGTCCAGCATTATCACTAAGATAGGTTTCCATTTACTCTCTCCAATTATTTTTTAATTCGATAACCAAGCCGCCAAAGAAATTTAGCTAATTCTTCAGCGGTTTTTGTAATTACATCTTCTGATTCCGCCCAACGTAATACATGAAGTGTCTCATGTATTACAGTTTCCATGCCGGGTCTTGTATTCAGCTTTCCAAATATATTCATAGTAGGAACCGCGTCATTGCCATAAGGACAGTCAACCATGCCATCGCATTCTTGTGGAAAAAGGTCTATTATCAACTTTCTTCCAGCAAAAGTATGCGATTTTACAATCGGCCTGCTCATAGTTACTCAGTTCCCTTGTAATTTTTAGAGTGGGATGGACCCGCAGGTTCGCTCTCCCACTATCCTTCTCGCGGCTATTTTACCGCGTTATCACTTAATTCAAATGCTTATCAATGTTACGTTGATTCGCAAACATCTGCCGACTCCGATCCTGTTTCTCCAGGACAATCTTCTGCAAATCGGCCTGCATTAAAGCAGGACTTTGTAAAGCATACAGTTCAACACAAAAATCTTCAAACGACATATCCTTATCATCAATAGTGTCATATAATTTTCGTGCCTTCTTCTTTTTCTTAAAAGGAACACTTGCAAACGACTTGCGGACTTCCTTCTTCTCAACACCAGGCCCAACAGTTTCTTCGACGAGTCCAGCCGGATTCTCTTCCTCACCCATGCAACCAAGATCATTCGGAGTTATTTCATAATTTTCAAAGGCTTCACCCATTTTTCATTTTCCTTACAAGGCATACAATTCTGGCTACAGCACAAACCACAAAGATAACTGCGAAGAGTTTCATTTGACGCCATCATCCAGCATATCATTAACTTCTTTTTCGGTTGGTCTTGGATTTTCGATAGTCTCATCATCTGGACGAATCTGTAAAACATCTTCGCCGATTTTAAGGGCCTCTTCATCGACTTCATTAGATTCAAGATCGGCTACAATTATTTCTTTATGCCTATCGCCGCGTACTCCGCCTTCTGCTTTTTCACCTGCAATCCTTGATCCGTCTATCCCAGTAATTTCGACTTCATCAGGACCAACTACTTCAGCTTGGTCACATGCCTTTTCAACCATGTCTAACGTCAGTGTTGTGTTGCTATCGGAGTCGATTGCCTCTTTCGCTTCCTCAAGATCGGCTGCATCTTCCTCTTCATCATCAGAAGTAAGATCAATAGCTTGTAGAGCAGGCGTAAGTCTCGTAGTTTCTTCCCTTAATCTACTATTTGCTGTAGTTAAATCATTATTTTCGGAATTCAATTCCTCACATTCTTTATGCTTCTTTTCTAATTTACCTCCAGTTACCTTATATTTTTCTATAAGGTTATCATATTGTGTAGATAACGTTTCATTCTCCACCAGCAAATCGGAGAACTTCTGTGCATCTTTGCCAACTGCAATTACCAGGGCATCATAACGTTCCTGCAATTTCTTTACCTCATCTGACTGATTCTTATAGTCACGTAGTAAACCATCATATTCCTCCTGCCCTGTTTTCAATTGCTGAATTTCTTCTTTCAGTTTCTTGTTCTCAAGCAGAAACTCGTCGTACCCAGGATTCAGGAGTTTTTGCCCATCAGATTCAGCATTAGAAACAGTATTAGAAATAACAGTTGGATAAACGTCGGCACGTTTATCAATGACGTATACTGCAAATCTCGCGGTCACAACATCTTTCTGTGAATCAAATTTGAATGAACCAAACTTTTTTACCTTCAAGTCAGGATTCTCTTTCGCAAAATACCGCTGAACAGCACCCTGGGAGATTACCCCTACGCCGCCTTCAACCAATTCTAACCGGGTAAATTCCACAGTCTGATATTTGAATTCCCCGATTATGCCATCATCTTCAGTTTCATAAATCTTCATTCTTGAATCCTCTCAACAAGGTTTACAGAAATTTTTGCTCTCAATTTCTCCGCATGTTCATGTGCCCGTTGCAATTCGTCTCGCGTAACTTTAATTAAATCCAGTATATCTGCCCTATTTACGCTTAGTTTACATGATAAAAATATCATTTCATCCGCTAATTTACCATCTGATAATTTAGGATAGTCCTTTACATAATTATAGAAATTACGACAGGTATTCAACGGATAAAACTCATTACTTATCAACTTCTTTTTTCGCTTTAACCAATTAAACATTCATTTTCTCCACAACAGGCTAATTCTTTATTTTATACATACAGGAATAAGCATAGCAAAACCAACATTATTCCCACGGTCATTTACTTTTTCAAACATGACGCGGTAATGGCCTTCAATAAATTTAATCCGCACCGTATGATCTCTCAATTCTGGTATCTCATTCTTAAATGCTTTCGCGGCTTTGAAGACTGATTCCAGACTAATCTCTTTTTCTTGTACTTGTTCCATATTCATCCCTCTACATATCCGGTCGAATTTAGCACATGGAAACCTCTCAGAGCCAAAAATCTCAGAATTTTCCTAAAAAATTTCTACATATCAGCATATTAAAAAACTCTTCTTTACCATTACCACAATAAGCCCCATTCCCAGCCTCTCCTACGGGAAACGGTCGCTACGCTCCCTCTTTTATTGTCACATCTGTCGCTATGGTGGTGTCAGGAATATCATTTGTCCAAGATAAGCATCTGCCCGCTGCCATACGCCCGATAACGAAGGTGCTACCCGCACCCCCGGCCCGATAACTTCGCGGTTCGTGCGGCAAGCTCAGGCATGTTATAGGCTCGTCTGATAACCTGAGTCTGATCTTATGCGTTGGCGTGTGATGTTATAGGCTCATCCGATAATAAGAGTCTTGTGTTCCATATATGCAAATGCGTGCGGCGGGGGATTATCGGCACGTCTATCCGTGCTGCTGATTGATAACATACCAACTGGTCGGTTTGTTTAGTGTCTCCCAGTGACTACACCCGTAGTAAATACCCCAAAAGTGACAATTATGTAACATTTTGAAGGTGATCTGCATTTAAGTCCGATAAACAGATACAACTTAATCAAGGTCCATAATCCTGAGTCAACACTGAGACAAAAGTAATTGTGTACCCTCTAACTGTAACCCCTGTATTGACAAGCACTTATATTCCCGTGAGTCATTAACTTTAATAGCGTTGACTCAATATAAAACCTTATGGCATAAGGACTTAAGTGCAAAACACCCTGTTTTGAGTCAACGGTCGTGTCATACCACGCTATAGGGAATATATTTGTTTTTACCTTTGTTCGGTTTTTGTTAGGGTGTTTTTACTGTACTGATTATATTTTTCCTATGACTAATATAGAAAGTGTTGACTCAAAACGAGATAAAAAGATTTTAACTGCTTTACTGGCAAGAGTTTATAGCTGCACCATTGATTTTGGGCTGATAATGAAAATTGATATAAGTTGTTGTTACAGCAGCACTTATGCTGAGTCAACACTGAGTCAACAGTTGTGGATAGTTGACTCATAGAATTGTAAATGCTTGTGTTGCAACGACTTATAATTATTTTAAGAATTTACTTGACTTTATGCTTGCCGTGTGGTATAGTTTCAGTGTAGTTAGCTCTTTCAAAACTGAGTAAGTGCGGCGGGAAAATTTTTTTCCTGCTATAAGGGCTGGCGGAATATCACGCTTCGCCTTGATGATGTTGAACTTGTAAGACAAGGTAATTGCAGGGGAATCATCTTATAGAGCCAGCGGGCAACCTTGTTTGTGGTGCTGGTATATTTTACTCAGTGCGAAAAAACGAAAAATTTTCTTTTGGTAAGGGGAACTGAAATGAAGCGTAAAATACAATTGCTTGATTTGCTACAACGAATTAAATCTGATCCTGATAATACAATGTATTTACTTTTATTAGCTAAGTTTTTTCGTGCAGATATTATCATTGCTCTTGATGAACTTGGCTATTAAGGTTGTAAACCGAAAACGCAAATTTTTGTTTTTGTATGGTGAAAGGAACCGGAAAATGAAAACAGTTACCAGGCAAGGTAAAAGGATTATTATCCACACTGGTCAACGGGCTTATATTTGCTTGCACCAAAAAGCTCGGTCAAAAGGATATAAAACCTGCTGGACTGGCGATAGCATGATTTGTATGAAAAAAGCTAATTAAATTGAATTTGGTGAAGGGGAATGAAATGTTAATGTTCTTAGGATTTTCAGGATTGTTTTTGCTGTTGATTTTACAAATTAAAGTTTGGGAAATATGAATTATGACCAATACAAAAATGCGATGGCGTATTTATACTGAGTATGTACATACACGCCACATTGCAAAAATCGTGAGTAAATATTTTGCCAATTATTCAATGTTCAGTGGTATCGGGCATTATGACGGCAAACAGGAACGGTGTCTTGTAATTGAAATTATTGGTTTCGGCACAATGGTAGATATTCAAGCAATTTGTCGTGAAATCAATACAGATAACCATCAAAAATGTTGTCTGGTAACGTCAGAAACAGTTAGTACAATGTTAATTGCTGAAAGAAAATAATAATCTCAAAAACATTATTGTCAGCCAGTAAAATATGACTGGTCAGTGATAATGTTTTTGCTAAAAGGCGAATTATGATTTGTGAAAAATGTGGATTACATTCTGTTATACACGGAGAAACTGTGTGTTTGATTTGCTTTTGGAAATATGGAAAATACCCTTCATATAAAAAAGCAATGGAAGCTGTTGCTACGTTATATTGTACTACCTGTGTTGGATATTATAACCGGACAAGTAAATTTTACGAGAAAGTGATAGCAAAAATAGGGCGTTACGCCAAAACGCCTTGTGTTTTTAAGTATGAAGGGTGGAGTATATTACCTAAAATGTCCGCAATTGGTTGTCTAATCGCGGTTATGAAATCCACGAGCTTAAATGCTACGCCTAAAACTACAGCAAAAATTACCGATTACTTTTCTAAGTATTGGTTAGATAAATTTGAATCGACTTATTGAAAGAGAAAACTTATGAACCTCGAAAAAATTGAAAAAAAATTCAAGTCAAACTATCAACTTAGCAACGCCCGCGAATGTGGTAGCGGGGGGTTTATCTTGACAGATGGTTCTGTTATCGCAACGACAAATCACGCTGCATCGTGTGAAAGAATCGGTTGCAAACTGGATAAAGTTTTGGAAGCTGGAGTATGCCGATTTATGTTTCGCATCGGTCAACAAGGTAATGTTGCAGCTTTTGAGTATTATGTATTAACGCCTGAACAGAAAGTTACAGTTCGCAAAATGCTCAAAGCTGACGATTATTATATGGTCGTAACCACAAAAACCACGATAAATAGTTTTCGACCCGTGAGGAATCTTAATTTTTGAGGGTATGAAATGTTAAGTTGTACCGAATGTAAAAATGCAGGATGCTGTCCATTATGGAAAAGTGAAAAGATAGATGTGCGAGAGTATATTGAACATGAAGTCCCGCTAAATCTTTGTTTACAAATGGCGAAACTAATAATTAAAGGTGAGTATTTAGCGGAAGACTGCAAAAAATTTCAAAGGATGGTGTAATTTGTGTTGGTATTTGGATAGCAGAAAAACAATTGAAACCATATTCGGCGATGACGCGGATATGTTCTGTGATCTTCTCGCAGCTACATCGCCACGTAAACAGGTTAAAGCCAATTGGAATGTGGCACGAGATATTTATGAACGATACAAACATGATGGGTATATTGATTGTAGTGGGATAATGCGTACAATGATTCCAAATGTATTAAGGGCTTTGTATAGAGAGCCTTTATCTGGCTACAAAGTACCGGCTTTTGCCGCCAATCTAAAAGGTGATATGGATCGTGTTACTTTAGATATATGGACATTACGTTACTTTGGTTTACGACAAACATATATCAGACGAAAAGAATACTTTCGTCTGGAAGTAGCGATACAAAAAATGGCTCGTCGTCGTGGCATGAAACCAGCCGAATATCAAGCTATTATATGGTGTAAAGCCGTAACAAAAGCAGGTAGAATACCAGTGTCTTATAAAGATGTAGCTTAATTTTTGTGGAGAATTGATCATGGTCATTGTAAACTACAAATCGAAACGACAATTGAAAAAGGCAATCGGCAAACCGTTGAAACACTATGCTGTAAATACGTGTTTCATGGCCGGCGAACCATTTTTTGTAACAAATAGTGATCATACATTTATAGCTACGGTTGTGATAGCCAAAGATATAATAGAATTTGTAAGGTAAATTATGAGCAAAACAGAAGACATCGCCAAACTTGAAGAAGAAACAAAACACGATTGCGGTGTATGCCGAGCAAAACATGTACCGGTTGGACTGGGGAAATTCAGGGGCCGATTAGTTTACATTTGCCGATTTTGTGTAGCTTTTCGTATACTTGAAAAAATAATTGAAAGTGACAAAAAAGAAAAAGAATTTGCAGAAAGGTGGATGGGGTTGTGAGTGTACGCATGAAGAAATTTTTAGCTGCTAAACATGAAAAAGCCAGACTTGAAAATCGGCTGCATGATTGGGTATGGGTAAAGGATTGCTGGAGGCCAGTGAAAGCCTATCGGACGGTAATGAGGGGCAAGAAAAAAGGTCAGGTAGAGGTCGAATTATATTACCCACCTGGTAAAAAATGTATCGTGCTTAAACAACACGTGAAGTACAAGGAGCGAGAAATTTGACAATTTTCATAAAAATTACAAAAATTACAAAATAAAATGTTTCCAAACGCTAAATTTCGCCGGTCTTTCGGAGAGGTAAATTGTGGGAAAAAAATTAACTGACAAACAAATAAGGGCGTATAAATTACGTTCTGGAGATTTTGAAGGGCTATCTGTTGTTGAAGCGGCTGCAAAAATGGGGGTAACACGACAGGCAGTAACTCTCCTACTAAAAAGAGCAGAAGAAAGCTGTCCTGAATTATTTCCTATACTAACAAAACAGGAAGTTAATGTTAAGACATTACTTGTACTTGGTTGGACTAATGAAGATATAGCCGATAAGCTACAAGTAAACCTTAGCAGGATCAGTCAGGTCATTAGGAAGACCAATGAAAAACAGGGTACTACTTGTGGGCGACCTGTGAAAATGTTGAAATATGAAACCTGGATGGATAGTAAGATAAGGGAGAGATTTTAGATGTGTATAAGAAACGACGGAGAAAAGGTAGCAAAACTACGACAGCGGATGACAGTTTTGCGGCTGTGGAAGGTTGTAGAACAGGATAATAGCGTCGGTATATGGGCAGATACTCGTGAGTATGAGGAAAACTTTCATGTGGGGGAAAATACTGCGACAGACTATATTAGGCGTGGTGACTATCTTAGGCAACCAGGTGCTTTTCATTGTACTTTTACACGAAAAGCGGCAAGGAGATACCGAACACATAGATGGGCAAGGCACCTCAAAATAATCAAGGTGTACGCTGAAACTGCCAATATAGTCTCTGCTGGCAGGGATGAATACGCGGACATAGACTCAATCAGCGTCAGCAAAATGGAAATCAAATCACTACAGCATCAGAGGTAGGGCATGAACCAGAATAAATTACTACCAAAATGGCTTAGAGATTTGGTCGAGGCAATCATATCCTCCGGTCATAGCTGTAAGCCTATCGTCAGGACACACAGAAAGATCGACAGGAATGAGCGTTGTCGATGCGGCTCGGGACTAAAATACAAATACTGTCATTATGCTGGTGATGTTAAACAAGGTATTCGTTGAGGAGAGTAAAATGTTAAATGAAACAAACACACAGTATGGGCATCCTGATTTTTACAAACTACTTGATCAAATGGCCGAATTGCATTCTAAGAAAAACCATGACTACGCCGGAACATCAGACCCCTTGAAAAATTTACGGGCCTGTACTCGACTGGAACTTGATCCATTTATTGGTGTTATGGTTAGACTGCAAGATAAATGGAGCCGGATTGAAGAGTTTGTTAAAAGTAAGACGCTGCTTGTTAAAAATGAATCTGTTGAGGACACACTCATGGACAATGCAGTGTATTCTTTACTTGCAATTATTTTACTTCGAGAACAAAAAAGTGCTGATGGGTTAACCGATGATTATAATGCAGTCGAAATTGATGGACCTAAGCCTAAATTCAAAGCTGGTGATGAAGTATGTGTAAATTTACACCATGATACGCCTTCATCGATTAAAAAGGCTTGCAAAGATACGTCAAATAAAGGTGTTTATATTGAAGATGCCGGGGTGGTACACGCGATAAAAATAGGGACAGAAGAATTCTGGTTCCGTAGTGAAGAGATAACTATAGTGGAAGGCGATAAATAATGAAGTATTACTTTTCACATGCAATCACTGGTAAAGTCGGAATGGGGGCAAGCCACGATATACAGGCCAAAAATTGTGTTGAGGCGATACGTGTAGCTAATATTTTACGTGGCCAGTTTCCAAAGCTGGAACTTTATGTACCAGCGGAGAACGAGGATTTCGTGCAGATTGCTTTAGATAGTGGCCATTTACCAGTGAAAGCAGTACTTGATATTGACTGTAAGATCATAAACAACTGTGATGGCGTTATAGTATATGTACCAGATGACGATGAACTACAAGGCGGTCGTAAAATTGAATACGATCACGCGGTAGCCACAAATAAGCCGGTTTGTATATTTCATACTACGGAAGAAGCTGCTAATTATATCGAAGCTATGTATAGAAAGGAACTAATATGAAATTGTCTGATCTTAAACCCGGTGCTGAATTTGAGTACATCGATCAAAGACCTTCCTTTCGGCGTGGCAAATTCCTTGTACTTAATATCTGTTTCGCACCAATCAACCGAACGAGCAGTATCGCCATTCTCAGTTATGTAACCAAAAAGGTTTGTAACCATTGGTGTGAACTTGAAGTAAATGTAATTTCAAAATCGGAGGAAGCTATGGAAAACAAAATGAACCATTTCATCGGCTGGAAATTTGGTGTGCCAGTAAGAGTAATCTTTTCGAGTGGAAAAGATGACCATGAAGGCAGATTATTTTATGAAGATGATTCTCTTTTTCGTATAATTACTGATGAAGGGGTACATTGCTGGTATTATAAAACACAAACAAGGTATGAACTCATCCCGCACAAATACGGTAAAAAATCCTACGCCCCCCGGTATCCAATATGCAGCAATAATAAGGGAGCAGCTTTTTGTAATGCCGCCGACAATCTTAATGACCTGGGGACTGTATTAGGGGGGTTAGTCCTTTGTCCTGCTGCCACTCTCAACATCGACGGCAAAACAATCGAACTCAGTGCCGAAACAACAGCCGAACTCAAGAAGAAATTGGAGATTTAGTTATGAGTAGTGTGTTGATAATCGGTGATCCTCATGCTCCAGTAACCCGTAAGCACTATCGTCAATTTTGCAAAGACGTAAAGCGGAAATATCGGTGTAATGAAGTCATAGGAATCGGTGATATGGTTGATTGGACGAGTATCAGCTTTCATGTCGCCCATCCTGAATGTCCAGGTCCGAAAGATGAATATGAATTGGCTCTTTACGAGATCAAGAAATGGTATAAGGCTTTCCCGAATGTTAAAGTTACACTGGGAAACCATGATCGTAGGCCACATCGTAAAGCTGCAAATGAAGGCATACCGGCAAAACTTCTACGTAACTACAGTGAAGTATGGGAGACACCTAATTGGGAATGGAAAACATCGTACATTATAGATGATGTTTACTATTGCCACGGCGATGGCAAAGGTGGTGGCATGAATCCAGCTTTTAACACTGCTAAAAACATGGGCATGTCAGTTGTTATGGGGCATTTCCATAGTAAAGCGGGTGTGAAATGGCTTGTAAACCCGTTGCGTAGGTGGTTCGGGATGGATGTGGGGTGTGGCGTGGACGATACAGCTTTTGCTTTTGCTTACGCTAAAGAGCAAACGTACCGATCTGTTTTATCGTGTGGAGTTGTTATCGATGGAATGCCACAGCACATAATGATGCCTTGCGGTCGGGGAGAAAAATACCACGATGGGAAATGACGCTGATGAATATAGAGTAATAATAGCAAGAAGTTTGATCTTCTTACTAAATTCTGACCTGACCAGCGGAGTCCCCAGTGATCCAGATGCTATTTTGTTATTGCAAGAAGAATACCGGAGAATAAACGCCCATGTCGAAAGGATCAAAAAGACGCCCCTGTCAAGTCAGTCGTGAGGAAGAAACTTTACGATACGCTTTGGCTTTTGGCGAGATTACCTTTGAAGAATGGTTTATTAGTATGCAAAAATTGAAAATAGTAAAAGATTCCAGAAAAGGTAAAGGTGTCTGTATCAGATGTATAGATGGGCTTATGACTGATTCCGATTATAACTATAGTATAACATGCCGGATAGATTCAACAGTACGCCACCGATGGGATACCTGTGCAAAATTCAGGGAGGAAAAATGAGTCAGATTCTCAGTTACATAGCCGCCTGCCTTAATTTGACAGGCGTATATCTTGTTGGCAACAGAAAACGATGTTGTTTCCTGTTTTTCCTTATCGCAGGATTGTTGTGGGGCGTGGTGGCTATCGAAACCGGACTTTATGGATTGCTTTTTGAGGTGATACCGTTAGCGATACTTAATGTAATTGCATATAAAAAATGGGGTAGATAATGGATGCTTTTGATTATAAAATAGTTACGGATGGAAAAGTAATAGCTACTTTTCTCGTTGAATATGATAGAGATATATCTATGGATGCTTTACAGGAAAATTTCCCTGACGCAGAATTTATTACTATCAATAGCGAGGGCACATAATGCCAAGAGGAATCACATTTGGAGATCACAAAACTTATCGACTGCGAAAGTATTACGCGACTTGGATAGAATGCACATTACTTACGGCAAGTAATACAGTATCTAATCCATGTGATAGATTACGGGTACTTCATTTTATGGAGAACCTAAAGGCCCCAGCTATTGAAGACCCAGGACGTATACCATGTGGTGATCTCCAAAAGATCGGGAAGATGAGCCGATTTGATGATAAGATAGCCTGTTTACTTGTTATGATACGCAACCTTGTGGAAACGTGGTGGGCTTGTAGTGAAAAAAATCCCGGTCGCGTTGAAATACTGTTAATTGGCTTGGATTGTGCTATTGAAAATTGGAAAGACATGGGAATTTTTGGAACTGATAGTGCTGGTTATATGCTAAGGGTGGTACATGAATGAAATTGAAGCCATAAAAAAACATTAGAAATTTATGCAGAAGCCTCTACTCCTGTAACGCAAAAGTTTTATCAAGGATTATGTTCAAATGCGGCAGAAATAATTGGAAAACTTGAAGGTGCGTTGGAAAAATATGGGGGCCATCGAATTGTTTGCGGATTAAACCAAGCAGGTGGATATGAATGTACTTGCGGCTTTGATAAAATTGAACAAGCCCTATAATAAGAGGAAACCATAGTGGATACCAAACAAATCTTAGAAATTGCTGGTTATCCTACTGATTTCGTTGTCATTGACTTCGAGAGTTATTTTGATAAAGAATACTCTCTTTCAAAGATGAGTCCGTGGGCCTATATTACAGATGATCGGTATGAAACAATCGGCTGCGGGTTTAAGTTTTCTGACGGCGAGGATTATTTTGTGTGGGCTGATGAAGTATTGCGGGTTGATAATATATCAGAATACTTTGAAATTCTGCAAAAGCACTACGGTCAGAACTTTGAAAACATTACCATCGTGATGCAGAATGCCTTTTTTGATGCACTAATTCTCCAGCAAAAATATAACATCAGCCCGAAGTATATCATCGACTTAAAACATTTGGATGCTCATTATGATAGCCGCCAGTCTCACAGCTTAAAAGATATGGCAAAGCGGCACAAATTACCACCTAAAGGTGAAACGATACAATTTATCGGGTTGCATTTACAAGATTTTACTGCTGAGCAACGTGAAGCGATGGTTGCGTATTGTAATCGTGATTGTGAAGATGAATATGAACTATTTGAAATTCTGTTACCTTATCTTTCAAATCAAGAACAAGAATTAGCCATAGCTCGGCACACTATAGATTTATATCTCAAACCAAGACTAAAATTTGATTTCAAATTGGCCGATAGTATAACTGCCGATATGCAGGCATATATTGATAAAATGTGTGAAAAAGTTTCTTGGGTGCTGTCGTATGAAACATGAAACCAGTCCAGATTATGAACAGATTAGCATGAAGGTGTTGGAACATTCAATTGCTAAAAAAATGATAATTGAGAATCATTATTCAGGCCGCATCCCGCCATCCCAATTATCACTTGGATTTTATGTTAAAAATAAATTAAACTGCGTTATAATGTTTGGGCCAAGTGCTACGCCTAAAATGGCGGCGAGCCTGCCTTCGTCTAATTACTGGGAATTGTCGAGATTATTTTCTTTTGACTGGGGTGGGAAAAATATTGAGAGCTTCTGTATCGCCAGAGCGTTGAAATATGTAGAAAAAAATTGTAAAAAAGATGTTGTTGTTTCTTTTGCCGACCCGTCTCAAAATCATGTAGGGTATATTTACCAGGCGACAAATTGGTTGTACTGCGGAATGACCGATCAAACAGGGGGGTATACTTATTTCTTTGATGAAAAATGGCAGCACCCGCGTTCGACTGTTGCTAAATATGGTACAAGGAAACATAGTGAGATATTAAAGATAGCTCCGGGCGTAGAGTTCAAACGTATTGATAGGAAACACCGCTATATTTACCTACTGGGGAGTAAGAAAAAAAGGAAAGCCTTATTAAAAGCGTTAAAATATCCTATTTTACCCTATCCTAAATTAAATTCAGACGGGCGAAGTATCAAGAGTGATACGTGCTGCCTACCAGCAGCAAGGGGCCGGTGCGATCCCGGCAGCCCGCTTTCTAAAATTGAAATTGAAAAAATAGCTAAAATCGTTAGCGGCAACCTTTCATTCGTGACTGCGTTACAAGCTGTGTTGCCAGAAGGGGAAACTGTTCCTACAAAAGCAGCAAAAAGACCTGGTAAAAAGATGTCGGCCTTGCTCGGACAAACGGGTATCGGCCCAGCTTTAGCTAAAACGGATGAAGGTTGCCTTATGTTGCTTGCTCATTCTAAAGATGAAGTACGTGAACTAATGTTGGCAAGAAAGGCTGTTAAATCCTGGCCGCTACATTTGAAGCGTGTTGAATCCATGAAAGCATTGGCGACGGCTTGTGATGGCAGGATGCCCGTACCTCTTAATTATTATGGGGCACACACAGGCCGGTGGTCTGGTGGCGGGGGTATCAATTTACTTAACCTGGGCGGTGCTGGTAGAGCCGGTCACGGTACTAATCCATTGATAACTAAGATGAGACAAATGTTACGTGTTAATGATAGCAAACTATTGATTGCTGACGCCGCTCAAATTGAAGTACGAGTTTTAGCGTGGTTAGCCGGGCAGCAAGATATGCTTACAGCATTTAGGGAGGATCGGAGTATCTACAGTGACTTTGGCACAAAACTTTTTGTAGCCAGAGTAAGAAAGCCCAGAAAATCCGATCCTCCACCTATTTATGATTTGCTTTCAGTACGGTACGGCTTCTCGAAGGATACTATACTTGGTTCAGGTTTTGGTATGGGGCCTAATAAATTTTACAACAACTGTCTTCAAAATCCTGGGTTACGCCCTATGTTTGACAGTGGGCAATATGATCGTAAATTTGTAGAGAAGTTGATCTATGGGTATCGGAACACCTACTTCAAGATACCAAAATTCTGGAAGATGGTTGAAAAATGTTTCCGATTAGTAACAAAGTACCCCCATGAAGTGATGCGGTATGCACCTGAAGGTAGTACAGTGGGTCCAGGGGATTTGCTGACGTTCTGGAACAACGGGGGAACCGTTAATGTCCAGCTACCTTCTGGTCGCGTATTGTACTATCCACATGCTGCTATTAAAAAGAAAGTAAATAAACATGACTATGACAATCAGCTAAAGTATCATCATGGTCTTTTGTGGGGCGGTTCTCTTACTGAAAATATAGTGCAGGCCGTAGCTCGTGATTTACTTGTATATTGGATATTAAAAGCAGAAGAGTTTGGTTTGCCAGTTGTCTTACATGTTTACGACGAGATTTTAGCCGTGTCGTCTACAATATATGCTGAGGATAACTTGAAAACTTTGATGAATATAATGAGTAACGGACCTGAATGGTCAGCGGGGTTGCCACTGACTGCTGAGGGCGAGATTTCGGAGACCTACAAGAAATGAAAATTACTATGCGTAAATATCTAAACCAGTTATTTTGTTTGCATTTATGGACGATTACATGCGGAACAGGATACTATCGTAAGTGCGAAAAATGTGGCAAAGAACAAATACGAAAAAGACCAAGATATAAAACTATATAGAAAGGAAAACTAATGGCCGAAGAATATATAGAATCAATTATAATACGGCAAGATAACAAGCCGGAAGTCAGCACCCCGTCATTTTCTGATGACGATTGCGATGCTACTTTTGAATTTGAAGGTACAATAAAATTAACAAGCATACAAAAAAACATACAAAATGCCTCACATAATCGGCATGATTACGTATTTGAAATTTTATCAATTAACAAAATATAAAAGGAAGAATAATGTACATTAAATTAGTGATTGATTCATGGTGTTGGCAGCATGGACTATTTGCAGCGAATCATAAGATGGTTTATCTTTCAGAAAATTTATGGGATGATAAATCGGAAGCAATTCGTGCTGCAAAAAAATTAGCAAGACGCGTAGGCATAAATTATAAAGGGGAGAAAGATTATTATGAGTAGCAGAAAGAATTGGCAGTTATCAGCATCATCAATAGCTTGTTTTAAGTCGTGCCCCTTCCAGTACTTCTTAAAGTACATCAAGCATATACGTAAAGATGTGGAATCGGAACCTTTGAGATACGGTACGAATTGGCATAAGGTTATGGAAGTTATTGGGCTACGTTCTGGTGAAGTATGTAACTGTGATATAGCACAGCTTGACGGTTTGAAAATTGATCCTGACTGCCTGATCTGCAGCGGCACTGGTGCTGTTCCCGATGACATTATGCTCGCAGTATCGCGGGTAATAGACGACGCCTATTCCAGAATGCCAGCATCAATGGACCCGATAAAATGGGCTGTAGAACGGGCAAAATTACTTTACTCTGCGGCGGGTTACAATTGGTATTATGCTGACAAACCGTTAGTGCCGAGTCTTACAGAGTACAAATTCGATAGTCCTATTCCTGGCAAAACTGGCAGAATGATCCCCAACACAAATGTAAAAGGAATTATTGATAAGATTACAACATTACACGGTATTCATTGCATCGTTGATTTCAAATCTACTTCCAGTTCCATAAGTCCTGAATCAAAATACTGGGGTTCTCTAAATCTGGATACTCAAACAAATTTATATCTTTATATGGTTAGGCTGCTCGCCAAACGTGGATTGCTGCCTGATCTTGGTGGTGAAGTTACTGGTTTGTATTATGATGTATACCACAAACCGGGGATTTCTCCGAAGAAGTTGACTATCGCCGACAGTAAGAAATTTGTTGAAGATGGAATGTATTTTACGCAAAGGTTTGAGGTCATAATAACCTATAATGAAGGCAACAATCCATCGATGAAGTCAATGACTATCGGCGGGCATGATGCTGTATTAGAACCAGCCAAAAAAGAAGGAACGTATGCCATCCGTGAAACCCCTGAAATGTACGGGGCCAGGTTACTCGCGGACATCGCAGAACGTCCTGAGTATTACTTTGTCAGGCATCCGATTCCAAAAACTGATGCTGACCTTGAAAAATTTCACAAGGAATTACTCAGCGTCCTTATATCAATGAGGTCTATGTATAACATGGACAGTTGGTATCACTGTGAGAAACAGTGTGAGGCCACATATCATTGTGATTACATAGACATCTGTTACAATGGCATGGACCCTGATGGTGTGTTACCTGATGGACTAATAAGACATGAAAAGAAAGTTGAGGAGAATGCAAATGTTTGAAATTTTCGATGAAGCAAAAAAAGTAAAGTCGGCGGTTATCCTAAGATTAGTTACAGATAAGTATAGAAAAGATATGGTAACTCTTGTAATAGTAGATGAAACAGGAAAAATAGTTAATAGAGGGGCCTTGATGAGCTTCTTTGAGGACGGAACATTTTCACGAATGTGGTGTGTGAATTCAAGTACCGGAATCAAACGAGATCATATAGGTCGTATTGTAGAAAGGGATTAAAAGATGGCAGTAAAGAAACGAAACATACCAAAGCCGCCGAAATCGGCAGCGACTACCAGGCCCCCGGCAGCACCGAAAGCAAGGGTAGCGACGGCAGTACCGGCAAAAAATTTCAAGGTCGAAGAATGGGGCAACGAGACAAGCGGGACAAAAGTTTTGCTACATGCCGATTCTGGTATGGGGAAGACTACACTTACAACTATGGCCCCGAAACCAGTATTTATAGGAACTGATGACGGAGGACGTGAGATACGCAACCCCAAAACTGGGAAGAAACTGAAACATATACCTGGAGTTAATAGTTTCTTGGACGTTAGGGCTGCGTTACAAGCTCCGATTTATGATGAATATGAATCGGTAGTAGTTGATACTGTTACGATACTTGAAGAGTGGGCCGAACAACACGTACTTAATACCATTACCAACGATTCAGGTGAAAAGATGGACAGCATTGTAAAATACGGATGGAGTAATGGGTACAAGCATCTGTATGATATGATGAAACTTATCTTACAAGATTGTGATGCTCTAATTCGTAAGGGTAAAAATGTAATCTTGGTAGCTCAATCTACTCCGCACAATGTGCCCAATCCTGGTGGCGAAGATTTCATACGACAGGGGCCACGACTGGTTAGCCGTAAGAATGCCAACATCGAAGCCCTGTACTGTGAGTGGGCCGATCACATTTTCCACATCGGCTATCAATTCCTGAACGTGGACAAGAAAAAGAAAGCCACAGGTAGCGGCGGTCGTGCCATATTTGTGCATCCTGAACCCCACTTTAGAGCCAAGTCCAGAACACTTGGGCTTGACAAAGCAGTAGTAACATTTGAAGACCCCACTGATGATTCTATCTGGCAGTTCCTGTTTGCCGATTGATGAAAACTAATTTTTATTTTTGAGGAGACTGAACATGAGTTTAATTCAAGAACCAGCATCCTATCGCGGCGTAGTGGTAGAACATGCGGTGAGTATGACAAAGGAAAAGGAACTTCCGCAATTTGTAGCAAAGCTACGGGCATTGGAAAGGTACGATTCGGAAGAAAAAGTATGGATCGATTGGAGTAGCAGAGAAGACAGTGAGATTACTGCTTATCTTGTACTGTTTAAGGGTAATGGTGATCCCATCTTCCACGCTAAAGACGTGCAGAAAGTGTTTGAGTGGGACGGAGTTTCACTAACGGCCTTAAATCTTCTTGAACTTGAAGGTGCTGAAGTACAGTTTGAGGTTGTCGAACATACGTACAAAGAAAAAACCAGTAACCAAGTTGCTAACATTCGTGGTTTCAATGAGGAGCCTGGTGGTTCAGTTAAGAAGCTCGACGATGATGAGTTGGCAAAGCTGAACGCCAAATATGGTAACGCTCTCAAGAAATTGAGCGGTGGCCCGAAGGCAGCTAAGGCTGGCAAATCGGCTACCTCTAAGGCTGCTGCGAAGAAGGATACGAAGAAAGCTACGGCCCCACCGCCTCCTGCTGCACCGACAGAGGCAGAGGCTACGGCTGAGGCCACAAAGCCTGGCACTGAGTTGCCTGTGGACGAAGCTATTGAGGAATTTAAGAAGGAAAATAAGGTTCCTCCGCCTCCTGGTACTGCTCCAAAAGCACCGCCTGCACCGCCCACAGCCGCAAAGGAAGCGGCAGCAACTACTGAGGTAAAGACTATGACTTACCTGGGGGCCTGGGAAGAATGCAACGCAAAGAAAGCCAAGACAGTCGATGATAAGATGTTAGCGGCTGCTTTCTCCGCTGCCATGCACCGTCAAGCTCCTAATCAATCGGAGACTGAAATCTCTGATGAAGACTGGGCTTTGATTGCTGAAGCTGTTATTGGTGAGTGTGGTTGAGGTTAATAAGATGATACGGGGGATAAAGTAGGGGTGAAGGTCTGAATAAAGGATGGACTGAAAGACGCCCAAGCTCTTGTCCTATGACGATGGGAACTACAAATGTCCTCTTGGGATACTGTAAGAACCTACTCCCCCATATTTTTTCTGAAGGGACTGACGTGCCAAAGAAAATTTCATTCAGTATTTTGTTTGACACATACCGGCAGAATGTCTGCCCTGCGATGCTGGAATACCTGGCTGAAAACCTCGGCGTATCGACTGACTCATTGACTGCTATAGGCGTCGGCTATGAATTCGTTGGACCTTCATGGGTGTTTGCAGAACGTGATGACAAAGGTGAAATTATAGGACTCATCCGCCGATTTGATAACGGAAAAAAGTGTACAGTTACTGGATCAAAACGAGGATTAACTTATGCAATCAACACAGAATATGGAAGAGATAACGACCGTTATACCCCCGGTAGACACAACTGGGTGCGTTGTTCTTCAGCTTTATCTTGCCCCATTTGTGGCAGGAAAAAATGGTGCATGGTTTCGTCAGAAGACATTGACAATCCTCCTGCCGTGTTATGCGGTAAAGAAGAAGGATCAATAGGTCCATGTGGTGAAGGTACTTTTTTACATATACTACGACCAGAAGGACACAAAACTAAACATTGTGAAACGGTACTTGCACAAACAGAGTTGCCGATACTTATTGTTGAAGGACAAACAGATGTAGCGGCGGCTTTAGACCTGGGGTTTGAAGCTATCGGCAGACCATCTGCTCAAGGCGGATTAAAATTACTATCTAAGATGCCACTGCACAACCATGCTGTAGCTGTAATCGGAGAAAACGATGCTGGCATCGGTAAAACTGGTATGGAATCTTCTTACCGTACTTTGAGAAAACTTACCACAAAGATAACAAGACTGCTTCCTCCTGATGGTATTAAAGATTTACGTACCTGGATACACAACGGCTTAACACAAGAGCAACTTCTTGATATGATTAACGCCGCCCCAACCGCTCCAGTTTGTGAAGTATTTGAAGATGACGTAGCACACACCATAGCAAAAGTATGGATGGAAAAAGAATTACTTGAAGATGGCTTTCCGAACATACGACTTTATAAAGGTCAGTGGTTACATTACAATGACGGGCATTATCAAAAGGAAGCTCCTGAATTACTACGTGGTAGATTGTACAGATTTCTTGACGGCAAACAGTATCAGAAAGTTGACATCAATGGGGAAACAACTATAGTTCCTTACAAACCTTCGCGGGCCAAAATCAGTGACATTTTTGACGCCCTTAATCAGTGGTGTCCGATAACAAAAGACCCTCCCGTATGGCTCGATGATGAAGAACACCCCGATCCAGTGAACTTAATAGCGTTTCAGAACGGTGTACTTAACTTTGCAGATTATATGAACGGTAAAATTGTTCTCACGCCCCCTACTCCTGCCCTTTTCAGCATGAATGTGATACCTTATGATTTCGATGAGTCATTGGAATCGGCAGAATGGGATAGTTTTCTTCTGGACATATTCAATGACGACCAGAGTAGAATAGATTTACTTGCCGAGTGGATGGGATACAATTGTGTTCCCGATATGTCATATGAAAAGATGATGATCTATACAGGTCGTCCGAGATCGGGTAAGTCAACCGTACTGGAGGCCATGCGACATATGCTCGGCTACGGCCAATGTTGTGAATCAAGTTTTCACTCCCTGTGTGGGCCATTTGGGTTGCAACCATTAGAAGGCACATTGGCTGCTCTTATTGGTGACGCCAAAACTCCGCATGCTCGTGAGTCTGATTCAGCTTTGGAGAAATTATTACAGATCGTGGGTGGTGATCCAGTTACCATTAACCGTAAAGGTATCACTCAGCTACCTATCGTTCAACTAAGATGCCGATTTACTATGGCGATGAATGAGCTTCCAGCTTTTGCTGACCATGCTAATGCCTTGGAACCACGTTTGAATCTATTACATTTTGAAAACTCTTATGCCGGTCGGGAAGATCGAATGCTAAAGTATCGGCTGAACAAAGAGGCCGATCAGGGGAAGTTGATAAACTTTGCTCTCCGTGGATTGAAACGACTGCGTAAAAATCAAAAGTTTACCTTGCCAACAAGTTCATTCAGATTGCAGAATCAATTCAGAGTAATATCAAACCCCATCTATGAATTTGCTACGGAGTGCTGTGAGTTTGCTGTTACAATAGTAGAACGGGCGTCGTTGGATTACAGAACTGTTAAGACTGAACTGTATGAAGTATGGCGTGTGTGGTGTAAAGCCAATGGGAGATCGGCTGGTATCAAGCCATTGTTTTATAGCCGATTTCTGGCAAGCTATCCTGATTTAATTGCTGATAGAAAACGTGTTGAAGTAGGGTCACGTCATGGTGACAATCAAAGGTACGTAATACAAGGTTTGCGTATAACTAATGATGCGAAATTAACTTATTTGGGAGGCTAAAATGCCAAGAAAAAGTACACGCTGCCCTAAATGTGGGTGCGGGATCTATAATGAAATAAGACTTATATTACTGCGAGATGATTTAGCAATGCCTACAGCACATTTAGAATGTTACTATTGCGGCGAACAATGGGTGACGGCATCAAAAATAGTAATAGATTATATCAGACACAAATTTTTTAGGGGGTGAAAATGAAAGCAAAGATAGAAGAAGTTTTGTTGTGGGTTTTAATTATCACACTTACTGTATTTTTTATCTTTGCAACAGGTGTGTGGATGTTTAGACTGTTTTCAGAAACCTTATTTTAGAAAGGGTGAATTATGAAAATGACTGGTACTGAAGTTGTGTTATGTGTATACATAGCACTATTGTTAATTCTTGTTATTATTATGGGAGTCCAATTATGAGATTTACAGATGATTACGTTATTAGTAAAAATTTCAAATGCCCAAAGTGCGGTGGGGATATAAAAGTTTATGACAACACGATGTTTGCTAAAATGTGGGAATGTGTTAATGTTGATTGTGATTATTCAGATAACGATATGTAAGGAGCATGATTATGAAGTACACACTTTATGTTTTATGGGCAATTTTTATCATCGGAACTTTACTACTGTCTGGCTGTTCCCTTTTCCAAATGTCACCTGCTGACAAAATAGCATCACTGCCTGAGACACCGCAGCAGCAGCTATTTCAGACGCTGGCAAAAACCAATTGGCTGTTTACTCTGTCAGTAGTCGGGGTCGGGGCTGGGTTCTTTGCCTTCCTCAATGGCAGTTCAAAGGGGCTGCAATTTATGGCGGCATGTTTCGTGGTTATTAGTCTCATCATAGGATTGACCCGATACTCTGCTGTCATAGCTGCGATCTCGATGATCGGGACGGTGTGTCTGATGGCCTACAGTATGCTGGTGCGAAAGAAAGCATTGAAGGAAATAATACAAGGTGTAGAAATGGCACGTACTATAGTGCTTGAAGGAGATGAGATTTATCCTGAAAATAAGATGCTAAAAGCGGTATCAAGTATGCAATCCAAAACAACTGAAGCCATTGTCAAAGCAGTGAAGACTAAATTATGATAACTCACTTTGACAAAAACGGACTGCTGAATTGGCTGGACCTACACGCCCCTTCCAAATCGGTACAAAGGGCATTGAGTTCAGGCTACCCGATTACCATTCTCGGAGGATTCAATCCGTTACCTAACAGTAACAGTCCTGGGTGGATCGTGTTAGTTAGTAGTAAACAGCGTGAATACTATGTTGCCGTAGCTGTAGATATGTTTCGTGGCCCCAGATCATATCTGATAGACTACATTGATTGGGCATCATATACCGGAGGTACACACCCACTATACAAGGGTGACATACCTGAACATGCAACAGAACATAAAAATCTTGGTACTATTGAAAGGGTGAATCAAAATGAATATTAAGATTTATGAAGAAAAAGAAAAAGAAAAAGAACAAGAACAAGAAATAATATTGAGATTGTTTCGACTCGTAAACAGCGGCCGAATAGTGCTTGCTGTTGCTGATGAACATGGAAACAAGATTACCAGTTCAAGCCTTGTGTCGTTTAATGAAGATATGAAAATGACAAGGTGCGTGGCGATAAATACTACACTTGGTCTGCCTCTACATCCAAATGGAAAATTGAGAATGGAAGGTGAATGAAAATATAAAAGCATTAAGGGAGATCATAGGATGAGTGAAGAAAAACTAATACCAATATCGGCTGTACCCAGTTTAATTGTAGAACTTACCGGGGTATTTCGGCATCGGGCCACAGTATACAGGTGGGCTAAGGTCGGTTGCAGAACACTTGATGCCAGGGTAATAAAACTAAAAACTGAAAAGAAAATGGGTCAGTTGTTTACGACAAGGGAAGATGTCATGGAATTTATCAATGAGGTAGTGTGATGACCAGCAAAGCAGGAAAAGAAAATGACTTGTTAATACTTAGCTGTACTGAAGGCTCACACGATTTTCAATATAACTGCGTTGAACGTGAACACGCATGTGTAAAATGTGGCGTGCCATTTAGTAGATATGATTTAGCTTGGAGTAGGAGGTTCGGATGAATCGGCGAAATTTTCTAAAGAGACTTGCAGCCGTTGCTGTTGGTAGTGTAGCCGTGCCGACGATAGCAAAGCAGTTACCTTTCAAATTGAACCCTACGCAAAAAGAAATACGCCGCACGTGTAACACTGTAGGTGGCAAATACAAGACACTGCATACGTGGGAGTTTAGCTGTATTGGTGATTCCTGTGACTATAATCCTCCGTCTATGCCTTCTACATTTCCTGATTATAAACTTGGCACACTATATTGTGCCACGAATGGAACAATTTATAAGTACGTAAGGGTGGTGAAATCATGCTAACAATTCAAAAAACAATCTACGTCATACGACATGACAAAAACAAACTGCCGATCTTAGATTACCTGGATCGTAGAGCTTTCACTGCTATGTCTTTAAGCGGTGGGGTAATACTGTGGATTTACTGTGGCATGTCTATGCTAATATCAGCAGCCAGGATTGCTAACATGGTAAATACTATAGAGAATATAGACAAGTTGAATTCAAATAAAACTCGTGTTCCGAAGTCTATTTTTACTACAGATGACGTTATCATGCTACCAGAAAAAATTGCTGATGCTTTGTTAGGTGATGACAAATGAATAAAGTTGAATTATGGCAGTTACAATTTAGGCGAAAACTGCCATTATGGATGAAGATTGAATACGCTAAGAAAAGAATAACGGCTTGGCATAATCAGCATAACGGATGCGTATACGTTAGTTTTTCAGGCGGCAAAGACTCGACTGTACTACTACATTTAGTACGCAGCTTATACCCTCAAGTTCCAGCCGTATTTGTAGACACTGGACTTGAGTATCCAGAAATTAGGGGCTTCGTGAAAACGATTGATAATGTTGTATGGCTAAAACCAATGATGACCTTCAAAAAAGTCCTTGAAAAATATGGCTATCCTGTAATAAGTAAGCAGGTATCTATGGGTCTTGCGAGGTATAGAAATACAAAAAGTCCGGTGCAGAAAATGCTACGCCTTTATGGTGGGGTCAATCCATCAAGCGGAAAGGTACAGTATCCTACAATCCCTAAGAAATGGCACTATCTTATTGATGCTCCCTTTAAGTGTTCTGAACAATGCTGTGTGATGCTAAAAAAATCCCCCATCAATAGGTATAATGCAAGTAGTAAAAGGAAAGCATTCGTCGGGACTATGGCATCTGATTCAAACATGCGAAGACAGAAGTATTTGAAGGAAGGGTGTAATTCATTTCGTGACAAAAATCCTACATCAACTCCGTTAGCATTTTGGAATGAATGCGATATATGGAGTTACATAAAAAAATTCAATGTGCCATATTCTAAGATATACGACATGGGAGAAAAAAGAACCGGGTGCATGTTCTGTATGTTTGGTGTACACATGGAAAAAGGTGAAAATCGTTTTCAAAGAATGAAGAAGTCGCACCCGAAACTATATGACTATTGCATCAACAAGTTAGATATTAAACAGGTGCTTGACGCTCTAAATGTAGTTTATTGAGTAATGATAAGTAACACCATTGCTGTAATCAATGATCCCATAACCCCCAGCCCCCAATAAAGTAATTTACTATGGTGTTGAAGATGGTTGCCCATTATTTTCTTCAGCCAGCAGATGTCATTGACTGCTTGTATCAATAAGTCTCGATCTGTTTTTGTATCATGCTCCACGTTGTTTACCTTTTAATAGACTCTCTGCCACCTTCATCGCTACCGCCAGGCCATCCATAATTTGTAAGTGACCAATCAGAATATATCAATCGGCGAAGATCATCAGTCTCTCCGGTCCAAAGATCATACACGCCCTGCCCTGTCCTGATCGCCTGATTAGGTATCCTGCCAGTCAGCCCACCCACTGTTTTCAAGGCCGGGATCGCTGCTTGTTTTGGCTTTCCCTTCAATATCGCTTGTACTGTTTTGCTAAAATTAGCGGGCAGTATGTCTTCTACAGAAGTTTTACCTCCGCCAAAGCCAAGCATGGCATCAGTAATCAAACGCCCGGCAAGCATAAGCGGCCCCAGGCTATACACTACAGAATCAAATAACACATCGCCCCAATCATCAGGTAATCCGCCACGTGAAATAGCACCAAACATCATAGACGGTAAAATATGGGAAAACAAAACTCTATACATTACCATCTTGTTACTTATCTTACCGTGTTTACGCATACCATAAATATCATGTGCCCAAAAATTCCAGTTATTATTTACCTGATTCTGGAATGTAGAAATAAGCCGTGCTATTGGCCCGCCTGTAAACAAATCGGGCAAGTGTTCAACGTCACCCATCGGCTGTGTACGTGCTATCATTTTGTTGGCAAAAGCAACTGCCGCTTCTTCAGACCCGTCCAGGTCAAATTGTTTTTGTACTGATTCACTATTAAGGGCGGAATCATAAAATGAATTCCACGCTATAGTAACTGTTCTTCTATCGGCCCATTTCTGCCAGGCAAGGGCTTTCTCAGAAAATTCTTTTTTACCTGTAAGCACTCGTGCTGCTTGAGCCTGATGTTTAACGTTAGCTAATTCTCGCTCAAAACTCCTGGTTTTTATAACGTCAGATTTTTCTAACATGCGGCGTTCAAGCATGTTATGAAATCTTGGATCAGCGGCCTGAGCCAAGTATTTTATAGTGTAAGCTAATACAGTTGGATGAGAAGCGACGGCGTTAAAGCCCGAAATAAATTGCCGGGCAACTGAAGGTAAGTTACCAGAAAGAGCATATAATACCCCTTTAGTTCGCGACCACAACATTGCTTTAGCCATGATATTTGTTGTATATTCAATAGCGTGGCCTTTAATACCATTTCTTAACCATCTATCAAGAAGTCCAGTTCCGTGTCCTGCTGTAACATCATTCAAAGCTTGTCGAAATTCTTTAGTGTTCAAAATTCCACCAACACTTTTAGCTACGGGGGCCATGTGAATAAACTGTTCAATACGAGTCAGGTGGTTTAGGTACACGCTAAAGGAATCAAGATCGAGCGGCCTATTAGCACCTTTCTGTCTCGCCTTTACTTCTCCTGGTTCAATTTTAGTCGGTGGTTTTCTTGGTTTATCTTCAAGTAATGTAAGAAAATCTTCTCTCTGAATGTCAGTTACGTCAATAACGCGAATCGGAAAATAATTATCCTTCTGTTCTAAGTCACGCCCTAATCCGAGTTTAGCTGCTCCGTTTGCTCGCTCAAAATTAGCTTCAAGATCGCGTAATATCCAGTCTCCGATTTGCCTTTCCTGTTCTGTCATGGACTCGACTATTTTAATAATGGCCATATCAACATCTTCAAACGCAGCAAGATTGCCTTCCCGTAAATGAATCAAACTGTTTTCATTTTTCATTGCCAGGTAAACGCCGATACGTTCTGACGGCGAGAGAGATAATTCGGGATCAATTTCAGTAGCTTCAGCTATTAAAATCTTGCCACCAGTAATATATTTAGCCCACAAAGAATCGCCGACAATCTTGCGAACCTCGCGTTTGCTGAGTTTTTTAGCTTTCTTTTCTGCTTTCTTGCCCGCTTTTTCGGCTACTTTTTTTGCACGTAAATCAGTAATAGTTCCTGAAGCTGTCTTTCGTTCACTTTCTATCAGTTGCCTTGCGGCTTCAATACCTTCATCGGTTTGTAACTCCGGCGTCATTATATCTACAAGAGCTTCTCGAAATCGGGCCACTCTTTCATTATGGCTTGTTCTACTATTAACTAATTGTGTCTGAGTGACTTTCCAAATAGAATTATAAATCGGCCCCTCAGTAAAACCGTCCAGAGCCTCCAGCAAACGCTCAATTCGTTTACTTTGTAAAAGAAACTGAATAAGTACGCGGTCAGGAGTTTGCAGCATACGTTTCCATGCGGCAGGTTTTACACCAGATAACTCTTGGACTTTTTTTTGTGTTGTGTGAAGTTTTATAACTTCCGCTAATTCTTTTCCAGTTGAAGTAGATAGGCCACGTTCCTTAGCCTGGGCCACAAAATAATCTTCAACCTTTTTGACTTCAACAAGGTTCATGTCCTTGAGAGATTTCTGGCCGATGAGATCAAACTGAACTTGCTGCCGATCCTTTTTCTTCATGCCCAAAAGTCTTGCCAGGCTATGTACTTTTATCGTAGCAAAGTTCCTGGCTTGTTCATCGGTTGCTGGAATCGTGGAGTCAACACGGGTTCTACCGCGGCCATCCGCTTGTTCGCCTATGCGGACACCATACTTACTGCTTAACGCAGCTATCTGACCCCCAATTTTCTTGATCTTTCCGAAGCCATCTTTGGACGGGGACTTTACGAAAGACTTTATGGCGGCAGCATAGCCGGGGATTAGGCTATTTATACCACCAAGCTCTGCCAGAAGTTCAGGGTTCGCCTTGATTTCCTGTGTTATTCCAGCATAATGATCCTGTATTTTCGCAAGCTCGGCCTTCATCACTTTTACCTGCGATTCTTTTGACCCCGCTCCAGCTACGATATTATCAGCGTTATTACGGATTGATGTTACCCTGGCTACAAAGCCTTTCAGATAGACGCGTTGTAATATCTGCTTATCTTCAGGAACCGCCTCTGGTTCAAGCTGTTTAATTGCCTCTCTCGCCCCTTTGTATTCACCGTTTAGAAGAGCAGTAGCAGCAGCTTCATCACCTTCCAGCACCGCTTCAAACAAAACTTCATACATGGGAAGATTCCGTTCAGCATTCTGCTCATCGGTAGTTAGTTCTTGTATCTGTTGTGCAGCATCTTCGTCACCTTCTTGCACTTTTTTAAGTAGATCATCATATTCTTTTTGCTGCTCTTTAGTAAGCGGCCCACCCATTGTCATTTCCTGAATTTCCTGGGCTGCAAGTTCGTCACCCTGCCCCACCAATTCCAACAATTCTTCATACCTCGCAGTCTGTCGCTCCCTTGATTCATTTAGTAACGCTTCCTGTCCTTTTATTACAGTTTCTGCCGCATCTATTTGAGCAGCCGGAGAAGCCGCTGTTGTCCCCAGCATCGCCCGGTCTTCAGTATACCATTTATAGTGTTGCTTTTGCTTTTCAAGGGTATCATAAACTTCGGCGTATGTTTCTCCATACATGAATGGATTTTTATAATTCTGCCACTCTTTGAAAGACATAACTTTTTTAACTTCAATATCAACAGGACCAGAATCAAATTTGCCATCGTTAATATCCTGAATTGTTTTATCGAATGCCACAAACAATTCAGCTTTTTCCTCAACAGAAAGCTCACTCTCATTTGCCCGATTCCTCAGTGCTTCTACACGTCTGATCTTTTCAGAATTTGGAACTAATTTTCCTGGTGCTACTTTACCAGCAGCGAAACCAACACCAGCAAATGCCCCGCCCATTACTGCTTCTAATGGCCCACCTACAGCCATAGCTTGTACTACGCCTTCTGTAAGTATTTGAGAGCGATCAGTAAATACTAAATTCCACGTATTCCGATTAAGTGTTTGCCCGCCTTCTTCTAACATGCCCCGGCCATATAATTTTGTGGCTTCCCAAAGAATTCGCCTGCCACCTTTTGCAACTATCTTACCGATGCCTTTAGCGATGCCAAGTTTTTTACCAAAGGTCCACTGCTCGATACCCGCTTCTCCGTAGCCAGTTAGCGTAGCTTGCACGAACGCCGGAAAGGGTTCAGTTTTTTCCTTTCGAGCAGTTTGATAAGTGTCGCCAACTATCGGTTGTGCCATTACAGCTATACCGCCACCAGGACCGCCTATTGCCGTACCTATTGCAGCTTCAAGCATAAGTGGGGCAGATTCAACAATGCCCTGTAACATTTTTTCAGGGTGGGATACCACGTCCCAAGTAGTAGCAAGGAAACCAGCGTCTTCATCCAATTGCATAGCTTCTTCTGGATGCTCTTCGTAATATCTATCTGCTTTTTCAATAGTAGAAGTAGACCATCTTAGGAAGGCTTTCTTCTCAGACTCTGATAATTCAAGACCACCTAACTTCAACAAAGGCTGGATGCCCATTTCAAGTTCAGCTTGCATAAGTCCAGCAAGGCCAGTCTTTGCCTGAATACCGGCCCGCTTCCAGCCATGTTGTAAAGCTTGCCATAGATTTTTATCAGGCTCAGTACCGGGCCAGCGTCCAGTTTCGAGATATTGTTCGGCGGCTGCAAAATCTTGTTGTTGATCTTCAAGCTCAAAACCTTCAGGGATATTCATCGCCCCAGGTTCTTCAATTTCAAATCCAGGTGGTAAATTCATTCTGCCTGCCATGTTTGACCCCCATCATCTGAAAACATACGCTTTTTAGTAGACCTATTCCTTATCCATATTCGTGGTTCGGGTTCAGGTTTTGGTTTAGGTTCCGGTTTTCTACGTTTGGAAAGATCGGCAGCTATACTATCAGCCATTGGATTGGCCGGCTCTCCTGGTCCGGTAGGAGTGTCGCGAGTTGGTGCACCGTAATCTTTAGTAAGTGGGCCTTTACCTCTCATGGCTAAAATTTCTTTTGAATCGGGATTCCAATTCTCTTTCCCGTATTTATCAATTACCCAAGCATCCCACTCATTATCTACCTGTCCTTGCCGACCAGCTCCCATAATGTCATACCCGATGTTTACTTTCCATGTACTATACTGTTTCAACAATGACTTTTGAGTATGTACATCTTTTGCCCACCAGTCGACCCCAAACTTCTTTTTCGTAGGTTTTCCTGATTTTGTAAATTCCTCTATGGTATCTTGATACGCATCCATTTGTGCTGGAGAAAACGGGACACGTTGCGGATCGGCTGCTTGCCGGGGGTACATCTTTTCATGTAACTCTCTCGGCAACACTTGTGCCCACATTGCTTCTTGACTTTCTTCAGGAGATATAAACCCCAGGTCCACAAACTTCTGCGACTGCTGCATCATCTGTGTCTTAGCCTGGAACTCAGCCTGAAAATCATCTATCTCGGTTTGCTTTTTTTGAATTTCACTTGCATACGTTTCATAGTCAAGCCCCTGTCTTTTTAGATTATCTTCCCACTCAGCGGCTCGCTGTTGGTATCGCTGATTTTCATTTTCAAGGTACAACAGCGGCGTCGAAGCTGGGCCGATTTCTTGGAATTTTGGCATTATAGATTCTCCTCTGTGTTATCTGATTATCATCCCTAAGTTACTGGGCTAAGCACGTATGACACCGCCACGTTCTGTAAACTCATTAGCAGTAGACCCTGCTGGAACAGTACCAAACTTCCCTATTGTACCCAGATAAGTCGCCGATAGCCCGTACTTCGGTTGTGTCCCGGTATCATCATTATTCGTGCAAGTCATATTACCACCGGAACACCAGATACCATAATTAACATTAGAAACATAAGTTGTCTCACAGTAACTTGCTAAAGAATTAGCAGACCCTACTCCCCAATTCAAGGTAGTTATCCCTGAACCCTGAATATAATTAGAACGGGCCAGTTGTGCCCCGAAGCATCCATTGAAATGAATGCCACTAAATCCCTGTACATCAGGTACGATTACTTTCAAATTCTGGATGATAATGAAAGCCAGCCTACACCCGGTAATTGTTATTCCATTTACAGAATTAGTAGCAAAATCAATGATGGTGTTTTGCGTAGTGTGTAGAGTATTCGCCCCAGCTTCGCCATTGTCACCCAGTATCCAGACGATACCGCCACCATAAAACCCGCTAAAGGATAAAGAAACTGTTTCAACATGAGTGTTATTTATTTCAAATTGAAAAGTTATACTTACTCCAGCAGGGATATACTTAGGAATAGCGTCAATCTTCGCTTGTTTTTGAGCACTGCTATCAGAGTCGAGCAAGTTTATCGTCTCTGTGTGAGCAGCCATTCTCAGTTTATGATCGTAACCAGCATCATCAGTAAACCATAAGGTATTAGGTACAGCGTTCTTAACCCAAAGCTGACCTTTACCGGCTACGTCAGCTTCGGCATTGGCTTGTTCTGTCAGAAATAATACACCGCATCCGACTGTACCATCAACCAATAGATTATTATCGCCAGCATCACTATCTCCGCCAACATGTAAGCCGCCGTTTATTGAAAGTTGAGATACTGGAGTGGTTGTATTGATGCCTACTTTGCCATTCAAAAAGTTATATTCAGAAGCATAAAATCTCATTGGTATATTAGCAGACAGAGCATCATTGAATGCCGCAATCGCCAACTCAGAACTTTGAAGACCAATACCAAGATTTATGTTGGCTGCTCGCCGGATGATAAGTTTATAGTTGGCGTCTACCGTAATAAGTCCGATACCAACGTTGCCTGAAGCATCAATAATCATCCTGTCCGCATTATTTGTTAAGAAGCACATTGCTGCATTTTGGCGGTTTATGAAAGCAATGTTATCATTGGAATCTGTCATACTTCCGAGATACCAAAGCTGTGTATTTGTATTATAGGCACTATGCCCCGTAATAACTGAATTAGAAAATTGAGCAGTCCCTGTACCCGTTACATGCAACATACCACTTTGAAAACCGCCGATATTTCCGGCGGGTTTAGCACCTTTAACTTCTAATGGAGCGTTTGGGCTACCCGTCCCTGCCCCTACCCTTCCATCACTACCTTGAACAAACAGTCCAACTCCAGTATTCCAATTAACTGTAAAGTCTGCATCTACTGAACCAGAATTAAAGGTTGAAGCACCGCTTGAAGTTATTGCACCGGAACCGAGTGCTCCAATACCAGTAATATCAAAATCGCCTACACCCCAATTTGCAGATAATTCCGTTGTACCGTCTCGCCTTACGAATACGCTACTCAATACTTCTGTCGTAGTTGGGACAGAAACATGGGAGTTAGTCACGCCCTCGGTAAGTATCCCCAGATCAGTGTTATTACCGACTCCCATATTTGCAAACAGTTTCCATACTAACCTGTCAGTTGCATTTATTACAACATCGGTTGCTATGGACGCATGTACGGTTATAGCATTTTCGTTGTCGTCGTCGAAATTGGCCGAGGTCTCAGAGGTTGCCCTTAAAGTTTCAGCACCACCGGGGTCTGTTCTTGTCCACAGTTCAAAGTAGATAGCATAGTCTCTGTTTCCTGCACTTCTTTGTGCGTGGAAGTGCATATTATAAGTGCCCGCCATAAGCGTAGTAACGCCGGGGAAACCCGATTCGGTAACGAAACCATCAAGAGGTTTGTCATCGCCCTCAGTCAAGCCTTCCGTAGTTACTGTTCCTGTTGCCGCCCCTGTCGGAGACTCCGCAGCATCGAAATAGCCTCCGATAGAAGCGTCATCAGTAAGGAAGAAGTCGTTAATAAAAGATATAGCACTGTCCACATATTCCTTCGTTGCAAGATGATTACTGGCCGTAGGGTCAATTCCAGCTACTGTACCAGTGAACGTGCCTCCGGCAAAAGTAGGACTTGCTCTGCTATGAATATCTTGTGGAGTCGATAATGTAATTGAACCCGCACCGCCTGTTACTGTAATCTGGTTTCCCGTTCCAGTCAGAGTTGCGAGTACGGGATTGTCATCAGTATCCCCTATCATCAATTGCCCGTCTGTGGCAGCATCCAAAGCTGTAGTAAAATCGTATGCTGCTTTCGCATTGGCAACAGATAGGGAAACAGTACCATCATGTAATAAGCCAGATAGGTAAAGGTCTCGCCATCTGGTATAAGTGTACTCTGTTTCTCCCGAAGAATAAATCCGAAAAGTTCCATCCCTGCCACTTAAATTATACCAAGTCCCGCCACTGTCAGAAGTGAGTTGAAATTGCCCTCCGGCATACTCATTAGAAAACTGGTAACGGGTATTAAATTTTGCAGTAGTAGCACTAACGTATACAGCATATACCACATCTTGTGTTAGGGTGTACGGAGTTTCCAACACAAAAGTTACCCACCCCCAAGTATCGTCGCTAATAGTTGTGCCATCAATAGTAGCGGAAGCCAAGTCATCTTCTCCGTCGGGCAATCCACCGTCAGTGCCAGTTAAATGAAGAGTAACATTTCCTGTACCCCCAGGGTCTCTTAACATCCAAAAATCTACTCTCGCTAAATTGAAACCAGTAGCGGGGGTGAAAGAAGTTCCAGCCCAGTTAATAGTTGATACTGTTTCTGAACTATTTTCAAGAGTCTGTGATATTTCTAAACTATACTCCGGTTCCTCTTCTTCCACCAAACCAAGATCATATGTATCATCGGCATTTGGGGTCAGTCCAGCAAATATCGGAATTGCATCAGCCGAATAATCCTGACTAACTATTGCATTATTTTCAACTGTCAAAGTTTTAGAAGCGGCAGAAAAATCTAACGCCCCGGCATTCGTAGCACATGCAGTGAGAAGATTCGCGGCTGTATAATTTGCTGATGCTATTGACTGATTAAATGTTACCAGTCCTGTTGTTGTGAAACTAAATGCTCCCCCGTCACTATTTACCGCGTCATGCTGAAGAGTATGTGTATCATGTAAATGTGCAGTAATAGCCGCGTTCAAAGAAAGTGTTATCGAGCCAGCACCATTAGTTACAATAATCTGATTTGCTGTACCTGTAAGAGCAACCACAGATGGAACAACACCTGTACTGCCGATTATCAATTGTCCATTGGTAGCAGCAGATAAAGATGTTAATGCACCGTCACCGTTAGCATACATCAAAGCATTCTCAGTAAGACCAGTAAGTCCTACGCTTGAAAAAATCGGCGATGAATCAGTATTAAGTCTGGCGTCTAATCTCGCAATAGCGTGTGCTACACTATTCCAATCGCCGGGAACTATTCTTGATGTAAGTCTTCCCATTAAGAGTATCTTCCCGATATATTATAATAATCGGCCTGCTTCATAAGAGAGCCACCACTTACAGGAGCGGCTTTTGGCTGTTGCTGTTGCTGCCTTTTATAGTAATCAGCCCCGTAAAAAATTCCTTGATAGCCAGTAGGTTCTCTTTTAGCTGCTTTCAAAGTTGGCAGATTCAATCTTGGCAGTGGCTGTGCTTGCTGTGTAGCTGCCGCTGCTGGCTGTCGTGTGCTGGTAGTTGGTCTTGGGGCAAAACTGCTACCAGTTTGCTGCCGCCGCTGTGTCGGTACATAACCATAGCGAGGGGCCATTTGTAATTCAGCCCCGGCTTCAGCCTGCAATAGGCCAGCGAGTGCCTGAAGTCTCGCTGTAGTAGCCCGCTGTCTTGCGGGCATACCTATTTCTTCTTCGTATTTCTTACCCAAGCCGCCCACCATAGAAGTACCCGCCAGGCCCGCAGATGCCAATTGCTGCACACCGGAGGCAACGGCCCTCTTACTCCCACGAGCAATCCCCGCCTCAGTACCAGCCATAAATTCGCCACTTGGCTCATATATTTTTTTAGCCTCAGCAAAAAGTTTTCTTATGCCAGCACCAGATTCTGCACCAAATTCTGAAAGTAATGCCAATCCCATTATTTCTTCCTCCCACTATCTTTCAAATGAATAAATAAATCTTCAAATGCCCAGCTTTCTCCGGCTGTGGTATTTTGTAACCGCAATCCAAGATAAGCATTACGAACTGTTTGTCGTCGAGTAGTCCCGCGAACATTGCCCGGTCCTGCGAATGTACCAGCAAAATTCGGATTAGTATTAACATATAATCGTTCCAATACCTGTTCCGAAGTTCTTGCTGTATATACTTTGAAATCAACATCATCAGAATCTGATTGACTACCGCCAATTCCGCCGCCAGCCACTGTTAAATCTATGCCGGATAGAATTCCTTCTCTTTGTAATATGCCGGACATTGGTATCGGCCCAAGACTTACGTGACTTTCAATAGCTTCTACACCACTGGCAGGTACATCATTTTTTACAGTGTCATCAAAAGTTCTAATATAGCCGTCAGTGCAGCCAAGAACTAAACCTTTAAGTGAAGCTGTATTAGAATTATAATAAATACCTGAATATATAGCACAATCAGTTGCATAAGATTCCGGGAAAAATCCGCCGATCCCTTGTTCATCAAGTGCATTAAGATCATACCAATAATTACTGTTTACACCTGTAGCTAAAACAGTAATAGCCACCACTATGCCGTGTCGATCATTGTCATATAACAAAGTTATTCTATGAGAAGATGGACTTGCAGCCTCATCTTTTACAATACGCGGCAACTTAAACTGCGAAACACAAACAGGCACTCCAGGTATAGTAGTTTTATATAAACCATTATTGCCCCAAAAGTAAAAGTTATTGTTGTTGTCCCAGCAATATGAATTGGCCCCGAAAATACCAGTGGTTAATGTTAATTCTCGTAGTTCTCCTCCGTGCATAGGGTCGCCGAACATTACAAATGCACTACTTGCACACCCTATATTCAGATAATCATCTTTGTATGGAGAAAGGCTTCGGATAATATCACCTGCTTCTCCAAGATCGCCTTGTTTACCTTTTACTGGAGACTGGTCATCATTAGCAATATATGCCCAGTCATAGATATTATTTTGTCTCGACATATACCATTGATTAGGTTCCTGCGGATTGCCAGATAAAACCGCACGACCATTATAGAGGCAGCCCAGGTATGCTTTATCCGGCATAGACCCATAAGAAACTACTACGCCACCTATAGTAACATCAGGATACGGTGTCCAGTCACGCCAATGCGGAGGAGCGGTGACAGCAGATATGCTCGCATTTGGTATGGGATTTGGGTCCATACTACCTATACCATCATTGCTGGCTATATCTACTGTTGTAAGAAATGTAGTGGCTGCACCATCATAAAAGGCAAGACCATATATTTCTGTTCTGGCAGTATTAACAAAATCCACTATCATATAAGCATGGTTATCAGCAGTCTGATGCTGAGTCAAAAGATCGCCTTTTGCCGGGCATCTATTATCTGTCAAAGCTGTGATAGTTAATTTTGTAAATCCAAAATCGGCTATCTTCAAATTAGCTCCGTTTACTATCAATACTTTCTGATAAGCCTCAAACATATTAAGCTGGTTAGTTGTATCAATAGCTCCACTTGATGTATCTAATTCTACCATTCCTCCCGCAGTCACATCATCCTCCCACCATATTTCATTAGTGCCAGCCGTAACAAGACGGCGAAGATTGGCGTATTCCGTGAGTATAATAGCCATTGTTTACCTTATACAATACTTGAAACTACACACATAGCAACGACTGGATTATCTGTAGCCCCTATTTGATCTTCATCGCCCCAACCTGTAATGCCAGGACGTTGCCCTCCTCTTGCTCGTTTATTAAGAACATCGTATAATCGGACATTATTCATTTGAGAAGCAGTGGCAAATGGCTGTTTTGAAGTTGCTACCCCTTTGTTTATTCCTAACAATGGAAACTGAATTTGAATTGGCCTACCCATTTTATATATCCTCGTAATAAATTCTATTTCTGGCAGCAGCAATTAGTCGTCTTACTGTTAACATATTATTTTCTCCGGTTGGTAGCCCTGTATCGCTATCGAGTGATGGGGCAGGAGGAGCAAAATTTCTTGTTGTAAAAGACCAGATGGCACTTTCAGACCATCCTTGTGTATTTGCTACATGAACTTGCCAATAATATGTAGTGTTAGCAACAAGTCCTGAAACAATTTGAAGTTTTTGAGTCCTTCTCCACCCTACCTGAAGTCCCGCTGCCGTACTCATTTTACTTATATCTGTATTAAGATATATAAAAAAATAATCATCGCCGCCAGGCGGTCCATCAATATCCCATTGAAGAAGCGGGGCCATTGCAACTGGAGAAGCAGTATCAGCAGGTGTAGGATTTACTGCTATTGGCGGCGGTCCTACAATCTCTAATGTCCAGGGATCAGTATCTGCAACGTATTCTCCACCGATATACGGTCTAAGTTTCCAAGTACATTCTCTTGCACCAGTATCATAAATGGTAGAAATACTGGATGAAACATCTTTTTGCGTTGTTGGAGCATTAACTGTTGCCGATATAATTGATGCACCCCAAGTGGGGTCTTCAAAAGTTAAAGTCCAAGAATACTTTGTAGCCCCTGATCCTGGGTCTTCCCAATCCAAAATAGTTGTAGCTCCAGTACTTACAACACTATTGTGCATCGGAGACAATTTTTCAACATCAACAGCATCGGCAAGAGTTGCGAAATTAAAATCATAATTGCCTTGTTTTATTGATGTCCAAGAAACACCTTGATTAGCATTAAATACAAGCAATCCTCTTACAACTTGACCTTGATAAGCACCATCATCACGACCCGTCCAATAAATCGCTCCATCTATTCCTGTACAACGTATAACAACAGCATATTTAGTAGCTTCTGATAACGCATAGGGGGTGACAAAGGTTATCTCTTTCCACTCTCCGGCAGGATTAAGTGACAAATCTCTTGCATCAAGCGTACCTACAGCTAAATCACTTCCTGTCGGTGCATTTTCAGAAACTGCTCTTATAGACACTGTTAAAGTTTGAGCAGGTGCTATCGCTGCTTGAAAAAGATTTAACATAACGCCGCTAATAGTATAAGCAGAAACCGTAAGGAATGACTGTGCCAGCCAACGATCTTGCGGACCCGCACCACCTTGTTCGCTGGTTTTGTATGCTGGCATATAGTTGTTCGGGGCATCAGTAAAATATTGCACAATTTGTGACATCGGCCACCAAGAAAAAAGAAAAAATGCCAGGGGCCTATAATTTTAGCCCCCGGCCAAATATCATGGTTTAGCTACGTTCATCAATATCGAAGTAAACCAAGTCAGAGCGGTACTCAATCTTTACAGCATATACATCAACGGCATCATTTGCATGTGCTTCAGGATTGATGTCAATTGTAAGGTTATCCCCTGCCGATAAGCTATTGCCAGACAAAACTACATTCATCCAAGCCGCAGTAGCAGTCAGATCATCTGTATTATCTGGAGCCAAATCTGTAGATGCAGCGTTCTTATAGGCCGCAGCTTCAAAGGCTGTTGTAGTGTCGTCAGCTCCATCCATCCTGGCTTTAAGTTTCAGAATGAATATGTCAAGTGTTTCATCATAGTCATCTGGAACTTGTACTTGAATCCCAGCAGTTACTACTTTTGTCGCTGCCCAGGTAAGAACCGTGTGCTTAGAACTTGTTCCTTTTTTGTCAAATCCCGCGTTAGTATCAATCGTAGTTGTTAGCGGTGCTCCTGAACTCTCCAAATGAAAGTCATATAACGAAATCGGGATATTTTTCTTAAACCCGAAGCCGGTTAATATGCTTCCGCACCTACTTAAAAACGTTCCTGGATTTATTCCCATGTTTACTACCTACCTTTCTTTCCAGCTTTCGCTGGTTGTCTTTTCCGGTAGACCCGGAATTACGTTAAGTACCATGAAACATATCATGGCTATTCTTTTGTTATATTGTGCCAAGTTCTCTCGCGTACTATCGCTCGTTTACTACGCAACTTTCGAGGACGAGATCGGCTATCAGCCCTATGTGCAAATGGCAGGCTAACTTTGTAAAACAATTCTACCGCACCTTCGTTAATCTCTTTAATCTGTTTTTCAGCTTCAGCGTAACAAACCTGGAGTATACAGTCATCAAATTTAACACCAGCTGGATGCAAATTACTTGCCGGTTCTACATAGTATACTGAGGTAGTATCAGGCGTAGACCCACCTGATAAACCACCGGAAAAAGTAAGTGAAGTATCACCTTCATCGGAATCAGTAATCGTAGCAGTCTGCCCGATTCCAGTACCAGCAACAATAGTTAAAATCCACCCCAAGAAGTATTCATCCGCTTCTGTTCTTGCTACCGTGTCGATCAAAGTTGTAGCCGTTCCTCCAGTAGCCGTACCAGTTTCGCAATCCATTTTATTGAAATGCGAAGTGTAAGGGATATTCAACACGTCAGTACCAACAGGAGCGTAATCAGTTATCAACTCCCACCTTCTTGCTCCAAGTGCCCCAGCAACAGGTCGGTACGGCACAATAGCTACCTTTGACGGATACCCCGAAGAAATGTAATCGGCCCTTATCGCACGAATGAGTGACTCATCTACTATCTCTATTTCAGTACCATGATTAGTAGCCTGAGCATAAGTTATTGCTCCATCAACTTCTCCATTGAAATCTTCAGGCATCAAATTAACTTTTTCAATCTGATAAATCGACGTGGTGTCTGGTGTTGAGTCTCCAGATAATCCACCTGAAAAAGTCACTGTGCGTGTAGCTCCAACGTAATCAGTTACTATGGCCGATTCTCCAACTCCAGTACCGGCGGTAATCGTAAGAAGCCAGTCATTAAAATAATCATTGGCTTCAGTACGTATGTAATTACCATCTGAATCCTGTGTGTCATCGGTAAGTGTGGTAGCCGCACCAGCGGTAGCAGTCCCCGTCTCTGTAGCAGCCAGTGTTATCTCAGCTATCCGTTCTTGCCACAGCCATCCTTGTTCGGGAGGACTCGCCACAAACAAACGGAAACCATCATTGATTATGCGTTTACATTTATCGAGGTTAAAAGCATCAACAGGTGCAATCGCCTTACCCTGGCCGTCACTGCCGTAGTAAGCCATGCCAGCTTTTTCCGCGATCCGCAGAAGTATGTCATAAAACCCTAATGCACTTGTTGGTTCTGCCACTGCTATCTCCTTTTTTTACACTCTATAAGTCCAAAAGCAATCGGAGTTACTTTATAAACCTGTGATGTTTTTTTTTCTCCGTCCTCAAAAAATAATCCTATCCACGTTCCTCCGTGACTGAAATCAAAATCAAGATAGTACAAACCGTCACTCAATTCTTCAAATTGTTGAGGCGGTCCTTTTTCTAAGAACGGATTCCAAAAGCAGGCTGTAACTGTAAGCCCGCTTTGGAATGCCGTAGCTTGATAAACAACTCGATTCCGACCTTCAATAAATGGTTCAAGCATTTATTAACCTGCCATTGCAGGCGAACCAAAAGCATCCACTGCTGTTTTAATTGATTCTAATGTTTCACTTCCACCTTGAACAGCATCCAACTCAGACTTCTTTACAGCATCGTAAGTTTCAAGTTCAGTAGCTACATTAGCAGCAGACAAATCATTCAAAGCTCCAATTTCTGTACCAGTAGCTGCATCATAATCTGTGAGGGCTGTATCACATGCTGCATTTACTCCAGCAGAATCAATATCAGTTAGAGCATCAATCTTTGTATCCATTTCTGTTTTTGTTGGAGGGTCATAAGTAGCAAGTGCAGTATCTAAATCGGAGGTAGCTAAGTTATTCAAATCACCAGCGGCTAAATTATTCAGATTAGCAATATCATCACCAATTGAATCAATGTTGTGCCCGCCGACCGGATAAAACTTTACTATTGCTCCATTGCTATCAGTCGTATTTTTCATTACAACAGTCCAATCACCTTCAGCATCCGGAGTGAAAACACCATAATAACGACCGGTTGCGGCAAACTCTGTCATCGCAGCAACAGCTTTACCAACATCTTCTGCATGAGCCTCATCATACACGTCCATTTTAATTGTCTTACCAGTCGCTTCATTGACCGCCTGATAAATTACTGTAATTGCTACTCCATTTTTGTGTTTTCCATCAGCCATTTCGGTTCCCCTTTAATAATTATCATAAACAGATTTACTTACTATACTATCATTACATCTTCTGTCATTATTTACTCCTCGACTACTTCCATATTGACCACACGACAGATCATTTCTTCGTGTATGCTACCACCAATTTGAGCTTTGCCATCGGCAGTTAATTCAATGATTCTATTAAGAGCATACCTTAGAACCCTTACTTCTTTTTCATCTAAGATGAGGCCGTCAGATTCTTCACTCCTGATCTCTTTAGCAAGCAAGACGGCTTCTGCCACATCTTCAGCGGTCTTAAACATGCCGATGCTGCGTAAGAAATCGGATAGGTTAGTCCTAAGGGGATATTCCATAGAACCTTTTTTCATCTTAGGTCTACCGTCTTCCATAACTACCTTGCCCTTTTCATCCTTGACAACATCTCGTGTTTCGATCTCATATTTACTGAGGTCTAATCGGTACTCTTTAGGTTTTCGTTCTTCTGTCTTCATAATTTTGTTTCCCCAACAAGATTAAAGTTAATGTTAATAAGTGGCCCGACCCACACTCGCCCTGTTGAGGAGGAGTAGGGCCGGACCTTAGTTCAATTACTTACTATTTACGGACTAATTTGCAACATAACCAAAGGCGGGCCAGTTCCTCCAGCATCTTCTCTGGTAATCATAAAACCAGCATTTTGAAGTATCGATGTAGTTGCAGTTACGCCGTCAGTACCAGTAATTATTCCTTCATAATTAAATCGTACTTGCCGTCTGTTTGCAACAACATTATTACCAGTAGCACCTGTAGGATTTATGAAACACGGCCCCCAAGTCTGAATCCACAGA
>SDBS01000372.1_pt1 | contig 42405 bp, 40 predicted proteins | sample 2277091 | NCBI WGS metagenome assembly SDBS01 (sample SAMN10404972, study PRJNA504765) | marine sediment metagenome | isolation source: marine sediment core GS10_PC15, 163 cmbsf | place: Arctic Ocean: Southern Knipovich Ridge | collected 2010
ATACAATTGGGGAATTTGATTCAGTTGACCTTGAAATTATTTCGTTACAAAGAAAAGCCAGGAAAGCCGGCTTTCCCCAGGCCTTTGTGGCAGCCTTTAAGAATAATGTCCGTGAAACAGATCTAAAGATATTTCAACACTAAATCCAAACTCCCGCTTGCCAACAGGCTGGGTAGGTAGAGGAAATTTGTTTTGATTTCTGAAGCTTATTCAATAAATTATTTCAGCATTAAATCCTAAACTATTCAATCTCAACCTCCTAAACTTCCTAAACCTCCTAAACCTCCTTCTAAACCCCCTAAACTTTCTAAACCCTCTCCTAAACCTCCCTAAACTCTTCTAATCCTCCTCAACCTCCCTCAACCTCCTCAACTCCTCATTATTTGAATAAATCTTACTCTATTAAAAATGAGTGTTTATCCAACTAATGTAGTCATTAATCAAAATAAGCCTGATAAAGTGATAAGAAAAAAGTATTTTGTATCAAATCGAAATCGATTAAAATTTGTAAATAATATAAATTAAAATTTAAAGTTATGAAAAAAGTTGTTCTTAGTTATGGGAAATGGCTTTCCATATTATTACTGATTTCCGGAATCTTTGTAAGTTCCTGTTCCAAAGATGATGGGTTTAAGCCAAACGATGAAAATGCCCTTAATTTAAAAGGGTATGTACCTCTTGAGAATGCTGCGAATTGTGACCTGATAGCAGGTCAGCATATTTATGCCGGACAGGTTTCATACTGGAATGAAGGCACTGATTTGTATGTTCAATATGTAACAACAGGTGGATGGTATTTATCAGAGTTACACCTCTTCGTTGGTAATCTTGCCGAACTCCCTATTGGCAAAAAAGGGAACCCTAAAATAGGTGATTTCCCATATTTTGCGGAAAATTTGGCAGAAAATATTACCAGTTATACTTTTATTATTCCTTTGAACCAAGGAGATAATTGTTATACAATTGCCGCCCATGCTGTTGTTTATACCGAAGCAGGTGAAGAAGAAACAGCCTGGTCAAAATGCGGACCAATAATTACCCTTAAATCATGGATAAAAAAATCTGATGGCAGTACATTTTGGGCAGTAAGCGATGGTCTGCCACGAGTAAGTAGTACAAGTTGGTGCAGTTTAATGGGGACAAATGTCATTACAGAAAATACTACCATTAACTTATTAAGTAATAGTCATGCTAGCCCTGGAATTATCTCCGTAACAAAGATGGAGAATAAAATTATAATTGATGTAAATGTTACTGATGGTCTGCAAGTTTACAGGACATATCTTTATGTTGGATCTCTGGATGGATTAGGAGATTATTTTGATCCAGAAGGTTCTTTCGGAGGTATTTGTCCTCAATATACCACATTTCCATATAAGATAGAATACGAATGGGCATCTACGCATACTTTTGAAATACCAATTTCAATTTCTGAAAGTTTTGATGGTAATCGTTGGGGTTGGTTTAGTACTTATTGTCCTCAATAGTAAAGTTCAGTTATTTAATAACTAATTACAAAAAAACAGGGTATTGCCGAATGGGTGATACCCTGTTTTGTTTAGTAGATACTAATCTGTTTTTACTTTTTTTGTTGAAGTATTAAAGGGACTAGTGCATTAGAGTTTAGAAATAAATTTAATAGGGTTTAGAGGGTTTAGAAGCCTTGTATACCTGAAGGATAGGTTTTAGTCAGAGGAGTTTTGTTTTGATTTCTGAAGCCTGTTTAATAAAAAGCTAATCTCAGAAATACTATTTTTTAGCTTATCAAGATCATCCTGGTTAATATAACCAAGGTCATTTGAGATAATTAAATGATTTAGAAGTTCCAATAGACTACTATAAGCGATTTGATAAAAATGTGCTTGATCCTTTGATGATTTTCTCCCACTTCCCTCTGAAATATTTGCGGGAATCGAGATTGCTGAGCGTCGAATCTGGTTGGTTATTCCAAATTTCTCCTCATCGGGGAATACATTGGTAATTTTATATACATCAACAACGAGCTTCCGTGAAAGTTGCCAAACTTTTAGTTTTTCAAATCCATATATGTCTGTCCCTCCCATTTTACTATATTAGTAAAATATACAATCTTCTAAACCTCCCTAAACCTTCTTCTAAACCTCCCTAAACCTTCTTCTAAACCTCCTAAACCATTCATCAACTTTCTCAACCTCCCTAAACCTTCTTCTAAACCTCCTAAACCATTCATCAACTTCCTCAACCTCCCTAAACCTTCTTCTAATCCTTATTCAGTATAATCTTCTCCATCCTCTCTCCCCCTCCTGTCTTTACCCTCACAAAATACACTCCATCTTTTAAAGATTCAAGATTTAAAGAAATCACCGACTCATTATTATCTTTAAATGCATAGGTCCTAACCAATTGGCCATTACTGAAATAAATCCATATAAGAACATCACCATAAAAATCAGATTCAAGATCAATATTTATTAAGCCCTTCGTCGGGTTAGGATACACAAGAAATTGGGGAATGCCTGTGTCTCTTATTTCTGTAGAAACTAGTGTAGTAAATATCCAGACATCTGACCAAGAACTCTCGCCTACTCCATTAACTGACCTGACACGCCAATAGTATGTTGTATTATTTGTCAGTTCACCACTAAATGTAAATGTTGTAGTGGTTTCTGTGGTACTTACTACCGTAGTTGAAAAATCTGATTGCGTTGAGACTTCTACCTTATAACTCGTAGCTCCGCTTACTGATCCCCACGTTAAGCTACCATTCAGGGCTACTCCTGTGGCATTGTCCACCGGGGAACTCAACGCAGGTGGCTGTAATGTACCATTATATATGCTTTCGTATGCAATTGAAGCATCAAATACCTCTTCTACAAATTGTGGTGCAATTAACTCTGTTGCTGCTGCATTTGGATGACTGTTCGTACTGCTTACTGCATATTCAGGTTTCAATTTATAATCCGTACCAACCAGTTTATGGAAAAAATCAAAAACATATACATTCTCAGGAAAACCTCCAAACAAAGGATCCAGATCCTTCGCTAAAGTATCTTTAGCCCAGGTGCAAAACTCATGTGAATAAAATGCCGCATTGTCATTAGTAGCCCCTGCAACTAATGGAGCATTGGTCCAGACCACAAAAAATACTTCAGGATGCTTTTCCATTACTTTAATGAAATTCCTCCAGTGCCATTTGTAATTATAAATACTCTTCATGGTTGGTGTGAGGGTATCAGATGGCGTACCTAATCCAAGCATTGAAGATGAAGGAAAACAAGATTTAATAACAATTATTTTATTAGACAGGAGGAAAGGAAGAATGTCTGCTTCCGGATCTTCATTATCAAAAATACGATGCCATCTTTCCCATTCATTATCCCAGGGATTAACAGGCCAACCAGACTCATTCAGTGAACAAATTTCATCACCGGAGTATCCAAAAGAACTATTGTATTTTACAATCTCATCAGGGACACTAGTGGAACTCCCGTTTGGGCCCCAAATCCTATCACCGGTAGAATGATGCAAAAATATTCCCGAACGAAACCTTTCCTGGGAAAAAGTTGAGCCTGAAAAAATAATTGCCAGTATAAGTATTAGATATCTTTTCATTTTAAAAAATGCTTAATTAAGATAAGCATTTAAAAAGCTTTAAAATATTCCTATTAAAATTAATAAATCCATTTTGTAAGTTACATGAATAAATATGATCTTGAACATATTTCAAAGATGATATAAATCAATCTTTTTCTTTAAATTCGTAACCTTTTCGAATAATATTCATATAAAGATATGAATAAAATAACCACTTACTTAAATGAATTTGACAAACAGTAAATTAGTCCAAATTGTTACTAGTGTCATGTCAAGACTGCTGTTTCCTGTTGTCATGCTGAATTTATTTCAGCATCTTCTTGTCAGGCAAAAGATTCCGAAACAAGTTCGGAATGACAGACCAGAAATGTCATATTTGACTTAACACTAGTTTATTAGACAAGACACAATGGAACACAGATGACTTGATATTACAGATAATCACAGCTAGAAAATAAAATGGCATTATGAAATATGGAACAATCAATGAATAAAAATGGTATTGCTCAAAAGCTTAAAGTATACGTTATAAATGCAACATTTAGTGACTTAAAAGAAATAAAAGATGATTTGCTTATTTTTAAGGAAGGTATCCTGGATTCCATGGGACTGGTTAGTTTAATTTCATTTCTTGAAGAAGAATTCAATATTAAGGTTTCCGATAAGGACCTTGTTGAGGAGAATTTTGAATCCATCAATGCTATTACAGAATTTATTACTACACTCCTGAACTAATATCCACAATTTAATTTATTCTTATGTGTGGTATCACAGGGATATTCAATTATAAATCATTTCAACAGCCTGATAAAGAGATTTTATCTAATATGTTGATCCGAATTTCGCATCGTGGTCCTGATGAGAGCGGCATTTACTTGAATCAAAATATTGGCCTGGGACATGTTCGATTAAGCATATTAGACCTTAAGACCGGAAGCCAGCCCATGTCAGATGAAAATGGTTTTTACTGGATTGTATTTAATGGAGAGATCTTTAATTATATTGAACTGCGAAACGAATTAGTAAAAAAAGCTTATAAATTTCGTACTACAAGCGACACAGAGGTTCTACTTTACTTATATAAAGAATATGGAGCCGCCTGTCTTTCAAAATTAAATGGTCAGTTTGCTTTTGCGATCTGGAATAAAAAAAAGAAGGAACTTTTTCTTGCCAGAGACAGAGTTGGTATCAGACCTTTATTCTACACAAATGTTTCAGGTTCTTTTATTTTCGGATCAGAAATTAAATCCATTCTGGAACATCCTGATGTTACACCAGAAATATCTTCTCATTCCTTATTTCAAATCTTCACTTTCTGGACAACAATAACTCCCAATACAGCTTTTAAAGATATCTACGAATTACCTCCGGGACATTTTATGCTGGTAAACTCTAAAGGAATACAAAAGAATCACTGGTGGGAGTTAAAATTTCCATCTTCAGGAGAAGAAAATAATATTTCATTTAAGAATGCTGTTGAGGAATTAAATAAGATTTATTCAGATGCTGTAAAAATCCGCTTACGCGCGGATGTGCCTGTCGGAGCCTATTTAAGCGGAGGCCTTGATTCCAGTATTATCACTTCCTATATAAAAGATATTTTTCCTGACATCTTAAGGACTTTCTCCATTGGCTTTGCAGAATCAGAGTTTGATGAATCATCTTATCAAAAGATAGTTGTAGATTACCTGAAAACAAAGCATTCAGGAGTTCAATGTAGTTCAGAAGAAATTGCAAATATATTTCCGGAAGTAATATGGCATACAGAAACTCCTCTGCTTAGAACATCTCCGGCTCCAATGTATTTGCTGTCAAATAGTGTAAGGGAAAATAATTATAAGGTTGTAATTACCGGTGAGGGTGCCGATGAGATATTTGCCGGATACAATATTTTTAAAGAAACCATCATCAGAAGATTCTGGGCAAAACAACCCGGATCAAGAATCAGGCCTTTGTTATTACAAAAACTATATCCTTACATTCCTCAATTAAGCGAAAGACCTGGAGCATTAAAATTCTTTTTTGGCTATAAGTTGACCGAGACTGACTCTCCCTTTTATTCACATCTTCTAAGATGGCATAATACTTCACGCATTAACAGTTTCTTTTCTGACGAAATTAAAAGTCAACTAAAAAACTATGATCCTATAATAGAACTCAAAGAAAAACTACCTGTAGGATTTAATAACTGGAATGCATTATCCAAAGCACAATGGCTTGAAACAAAAATTTTTATGTCTGGCTACTTACTTTCATCCCAGGGAGACAGGATGGCAATGGCAAATTCAATTGAAGGAAGATACCCCTTCCTGGATCACCGTATAATAGAGTTTGCAGCTACCTTACCTGCTGATTATAAACTAAAAGGACTCAATGAAAAATACTTGCTGAAACAACTTATGCAGGGCAGACTACCAGATAGTATATTAAAACGCTCAAAACAAGCATATAGAGCTCCTATCCAAAGTGCATTTTTATCAAAAAATGCACCTGATTATGTAAAACAATTACTCTCTCCTGCATATATTAAAAAAGCGGGTGTATTTAATCCTGATTCAATTTCTGTATTTCTTTCAAAACTGGAAAAAACAGGGAATAGTTCTGAAGTTGAAAATATGATATTAACTGCAATAATTTCTACACATCTATTATATCATCAATTCATTGATAAACAAAACAAAAAATTATCATCCGGGAAATTAAATAATTTGAAAATAATTAAAGACTTTTAAAATATCTTATTATGATACATAAACAACCATTCTCAAAAGATATCATATTACTTGATAATGTAGAAGATGTTGTCAGCAAAATTACCACAAAACTCCAACAGGATGTCTTACAAAAATTAAAACGGGGAGGAGGTGTTGTTGGAATCAGCGGGGGAATTGATTCCTCAGTATGCTTTGCACTTGCAGCTAAAGCTTTTGGTCCGGAAAAAGTATTAGGTGTGATGATGCCGGAGGAAGATTCCAGTTCCGTCAGTGAAGAATTAGCTCGCAATTTGGCTGAAAAATTTGAAGTTAAGGCTATCAAGGAAGATTTGACCCCTACACTTGCAGGATTGAAGTGTTATGAAAGGCGGGACGAGGCTGTTAAAAGGGTTTTTGAGGAATATAAGCCGGCAACATACAAAATGAAAATTGGTGTAAGGCAGAGTGGCTTATACACCAATCTCCCTCCATTATTTACTTTGACAATAATTGACAAGAATGGAAATCAGCAGGACCAGCGATTACCTGTAAAAGAATATCTGCAAATTGTTGCTGCCTCGAATTTCAAGCAACGTTCACGAATGGCAATGTTATATTATCATGCCGAAGCACATCATTATGCAGTTATTGGCACGCCAAATAAACATGAAACGGAACAGGGATTTTTTGTAAAATATGGAGATGGAGGCGCAGATGTAATGCCAATTGGAAACCTCTATAAGACACAGGTATATCAGCTTGCTGAATATCTTGGTGTTCCAAAAGGAATAATTGAGAGAACACCTACTACCGATACCTATTCAGCAGAACAAACACAGGAAGAGTTCTTTTTTCAGTTACCTTACGATCTTATGGATAGATTTTGGTATGGTTTTGAAAACGATTACTCTCCTAAAGAAGTGGGCGAAGTAATGGGCGAAACAGAAGAACGTGTCGAAGCCCTGTTTAGGAATTTTGAACGTAAAAGAAAAACAACAGAGTACTTAAGAATGGCACCAATAAGGGATTACTATGGAGCATAAGGCACAGGGTACAGGGCGCAGGGCAGAGAGCAAAGAGCAAAGAGTAGAGGTATCTAAATAGGAGTATTTTACAATTGAATAATTGAAATTTTATATGGACGATTTTAGGTTTGAACAATTAGATATCTGGAAAGAAGCGATTCTTGTTTCTGATATCCTTTTTGATTATGCTGATAAAGCAGAAGATAGGAAGTTTTATAAATTTGCAGAACAGCTAAGAGCTGCAACTATGAGTATTTCAAATAATATTGCCGAAGGCTCAGGTTCTTTTTCAGATAAGGATTTTGCCAATTTCCTGAATATAGCCCGCCGTTCTGTTTTTGAGTGTGCTAATATTATATATCTTTTCCTACAAAGGAAAATAATAAGCCTTGAAGAAAAGAATTCAGTTTATCAAAAACTTCTTATTCTTAGCAAGAAAATTACTAATTTCCGAAAAACTTTGAAAAAATCTTAGCCCTGAGCTCCATGCTCTGAGCCCTGAGCCACACATAATGAACGCCTTCGACTACTTCTTCCAAAACACTTCCCAACTTGAAAAACCATTCCTGGTAGGAAAGGAAGAGATCTCTTTCAAGGAGCTATATAATTCATCCCTAAAACTAGCATCCTGGTTAAGGCAGGAGCTAGGCGAGAAAAATAATATTTTACTTATTTCGGTAAATAACAAGTTCTTCCTTACAGCCTATCTTGCAATTTTAAAATCAGGCAATATATGTATTCCTTTAGACCCAAATATTGAGGAAGGCAATTTCAAATACATTTCTCAGTTAACAAAACCTGCACTCATCTTCCTGACAAAAGATATAGAAAAAAAACTTGAAATTCATCAATATGAATGCGTTTACCCGGAAACAGTTTCTGACAAAAAGAATAATGTTAAAGAACGTGAACCACTTCCACTTTTTAATATTGATGAATGTGCAGAGATAATTTTCACTTCAGGCTCCACAGGTGAACCAAAGGGAGTTATGATCTCTCATAAAAACCTGATCGCAAACACCGGATCAATTATTGAATACCTTGATCTGAACGAGGATGACAGAATGCTTGTGGTTTTGCCTTTTTATTATTGTTACGGCCTGTCCTTATTGCATACTCATCTGCGTGTGGGTGGATCAATAGTATTTAATAACTCATTTATTTTCCTGGGTGCAGTTTTAAATAATCTTATTGATTATAAATGTACCGGGTTTGCAGGTGTTCCAACACATTTTCAGATCCTTCTACGGAAATCAGATAGTTTTAAAAGCACCCATTTCCCTGACCTGAAATATGTAACCCAGGCCGGAGGTAAACTGGCCTCTGTTTTTATTGACGAATTTAGAAAATATCAGCCCAATATAAGATTCTGGGTAATGTATGGCCAGACTGAAGCCACTGCCAGACTATCCTACCTTCAGCCCGAACTATATGAACAGAAAAAAGGTTCGATAGGGTTAAGTATTCCCGGGGTTGAGTTGAAAATTGCAAATAAAAATGGAGAGCAAGTGGAGACAGGAGAATCCGGTGAAGTTATTGCAAAAGGAGATAATATAATGATAGGCTATTTTGCTGATAAAGAGAGTACCGGGAAAACAATCAAAGATGGGTGGCTTTTTACCGGTGACTTGGGCACAATGGATGATAATGGTTTTATCTATCTTACAGTCCGAAAGAAAGAGATAATTAAAGTAAGAGGGAAGCGGGTTAGCCCAAAGGAAATTGAAGCAGTTATTCTTGAGTTACCGGAAGTCGTTGACTGTTCTGTTGAAGGGATTGAAGATGAAATACAGGGGGAAGTACTAAAAGCAACAATTGTTATCAGCAACAAAATGGATGTAAGTGAAGAAACAATTAAACAACATTGTTCTCAACATCTGGCCCTATACAAAATTCCTCATTTATATGAGTTCAGAGACAGAATAAGTATAAGTTCAACAGGCAAGAAAATAAAAAAGCATTCATAGTACAATTTTTAATCATCTATCATGAAAAATTTATTAATTACTTCATATCTAATTATTATGTTTTCTTCTTGTAATACAATAGTTTCTGATTTGAAATATAAAGACCCTGATTTAAGAATCCTTTTCCTCCATCATAGCACAGGGAAAAATATCTGGTATGGGGATGTTAAGGAGAATATGTGCATGGTTCCACGCTTATTAAAAGAGTATAATGATCAGCACAGTATAAAGATTAGTATTGAAGAGCGAAACTTTCCTCAAGGAAACCCTTATCCATGGAATAACTACCCTTATGATTACTATAATATATGGGTTAAGCATGCAAATGAGAAGCCATATATGGAGGAACCTACCCTTGAAATACTGACAAAGGATTATGAAGTAATCATTTTAAAACACTGTTTTCCTGTCAGTAAAGTTTTGGAAGATGATCAGTTGCCAGATATTAATTCAGAGAAGAAAACCTTGAATAACTATAAACTCCAGTATATAGCGATTAAGGAGAAACTGCTGGAATTTCCCCAAACCAAATTCATTTTCTGGACAGGTGCAGCATTAGTTGAATCTCAAACCAATGAAGCGGAGGCAAAGCGGGCAAAAGAGTTTGCTGTTTGGGTGAAAAACAAATGGGATAGCCCTGAAGATAATATTGAGATATTTGATTTCAGGGAAATAGAGACTGAAGGTGGATTTTATTTGAAGTCTGAATATGCTATTGGAACAAGTAATTCTCATCCAAATGTAAAACTATCAACAAAAGCAGCAAAACTCTTTGTTGACAGGATTATTACGGTTATTGAGGGAAACCCTAATTATTAACAATCAGTTAAAAGATTAATCTTAAAGTTTAACGAGAATGGATTTTTTTAGTCCGACATTTTTTGGGTTTTTCCTGGTAGTACTCTTTTTATATAACCTGGTCAAGGATAAACATCAGAAGATACTGGTCTTTTTAGCCAGTTCAGTCTTTATTGGCTCGTTATCCATTACATTTCTATTATACACTTATGCTTTTGTTTTTACAAATTACTTCTTTGCTTTTCTATTAACGAAATACCAGCAAAATAGAACTATAAAGAAAATAATATTCAATACGGGGATGTTATTGAATATTGGTTCTTTGGTTTTTTTCAAGTATATAAATTTTCTTTTATATTCATTAATCCAACTTTCTAAAGGTCTAGATTTAGAAATCACCGAATTGCCATTCAGTATTATTTTGCCGATTGGTATCTCATACTATACCTTTCAGGGAATAGGGTACTTATTACAAATCTATCGGGGAAATGAAAAATTGGAAAAGGATATTGTGGTATTTTTGAACTATTTTCTATTCTTTCCAAAATTTCTCGCAGGTCCGATTGAGCAATCAAAGCATTTCTTACCACAATTAAAAAGAGTTTATCAATATAATTATTCTGATATCCTTGCAGGCTTTAAATTGATCTTATGGGGTGCCTTCAAAAAAATAGTCATTGCCGACAGGCTCGCCATGGTGGTTAACGGGGTATACCCCAATTTGGAAGGGATGTCAGGAAATATGTTAATAATAACCTTTCTATTGCAACCATTACAACTGTATTGTGATTTTTCCGGTTATACTGACATTGCTCTTGGAATTGGCCGGACATTTGGGTTCAGACTGACTGATAATTTCAATCGACCATTTTTTAGCACCAGTGTCACTGAGTTTTGGAGAAGATGGCATATAAGCCTTACATCCTGGTGTAATGAATTTATCTTTATGCGATTAAGCTTTAAAAACAGGAGGTGGGGGATTTGGGCCCCTGTTTACGCCGTATTTATAACTTTCCTGGTAATTGGGATTTGGCACGGACCAAGGTGGAATTTTATAATCCTCGGCCTGCTCCAGGGTCTTGCCATTAATTATGAGTTTCTTACAAAGAGGTTCAGATTGCGAATAGGAAGTAAACTGCCCGAAAAATTTGTGTTGTTTTCGAGTTATATCCTGGTTTACCTTTTTTTCTGTTTCACCCTGGTATTCTTTAATGCGGTAAAAGTTTCTGATGCATTGTACTTTATCTCAAACATGTTTACAAATATTGATTACAGTGGTCTAAACCTCATTTTCTTAACACGATTTGATAAAATAGCTGTGTTGTTTGCGCTGTTGTTTGTTTTCATTATTGAGTTCCGCCAGGAACAAGGGAGAGATTTCTTTAAAGAAATTGGGCAATGGCCAGCATGGTTGCGAAAAACATTTTACTATGCCTTATGTATTCTTATTATATATTTTGGAAGTACATTTAAGGAATTTGTTTACATGCAATTCTAAATAGTTAATTATGAAACCTGCAATTTATAAATTATTACTCTTTTTATTACCGTTTATTGCGGCTTCAATATTTATGATTGTTATTGATCCATATAATTTATTCAATATATCTAAAATAATTTCAGATGAAACCAAAGTGTTAGCCTTGAGGAGATCCGGATTAGTAAGTCCTCGTGAGGACATTTTATGGAAAACTATTCAGTTTAAGAGAAAGCCTACTCCGAATATCATAATAGGCGATTCCAGAGTGTACGACATATCGAACCGGAAATTGGAAGAGAATATTGGAGGAGAAATAACAAATCTTGGAATCCCGGGGGCTAATTACAGAACTATTATTGATCTATTTTGGATGGCATCAGAATCAATTGAACTGGATAACGTCATCTTACAGGTTGATTTTAGCAAATATAATGCTAGTATTAACTATGACCTTTTTAATCCAGTCAGACAAGTTACTGAAAACCCATATACATTTTTATTTAATTGGATTTATTTAAAAGACTCCTTTATTACTTTTTACAATTGGATCACAAAGCTTAAACACTATATTCCAAGATTTTACATTGTATCTGATGAAAAATGGGAAAATTCCAAATCACTTCTTATTAAGGAATTAATAACTATTAAATATATTTATCCAATTGAGTATTATGAAGGACTAAAAGAAATATCAGAATTTTGTCAGAGTAGAGATATAAATCTAATCCTTCTTATTCATCCATATTATTTTGAGGTTCACAATTTTATTCGAGAATTTAACCTCGAGGATAGATATAATCAATTTAATAAGGATATTAATTCGTTAGGGCAAATAATTGATCTTGATAATGGGATTCCATTTTCCTTCGTCAAGGATAATTATTCTGACCATTTCCATATTGCCAAGGATTATATTGACACGCTTGTAACTATGATATTTCAATACGATTTACTCGATTTTGATGAGAGCTTATCCAAAAAGTAAGAATCATTGTAAGTTAAGAGTAGAATATGTAAAAGTATCAGTTTTCTCCACTAATTCGATCAATAATTTTGTAAATAAATGAGCTCCCTCATTATTTAAATGAGAAGCATCATAAAACAAATTATACTTATATAAAAAGTGTTCATCATTTGAAAAATCAATAAATGGGATATTCCTTTCTTCTGCAATTCTTCGCATTTGTATCATAGATTTGTTTTTTGTAAAATCTGCTCCACTGGAAATAGGAGACATTACAAATATTAATCTAATATTATTGTCACTTGCGTCAGTTATAAAAGAATTAAAAGCTAAAATAAAATTTTCATCAATTTCTTTTTGCTTTATTGCCGGTAATATTTCCTTACTATCTCCAAAATTATTTGGGTGCTCCATTTCACCAAATAATGGTCTATATCCACTAAAGTCGATTTGGGGGAAAAAATAATATTTAATTGCATGAATAATAGTGGAATTTGTTTGATATGATTTAAAAAACAGTTTAAAATCAACAAAGCTAGATTTTAAACTTAATATGGGTTTAAGAATACTACGATAATCCCAATAATAAGGGTACAAATCACTAAGTCTTTCATATGTTTCTTCTGACTTAAACAGCCAACCTGCATCAATATTTAAGATGATTAATTTCGGTTTCGCTCTTTCCAAAATAATTTTTTGAAGTATTGAATGAAAGATTATATCTTGACCTTGTACGCTAACATTTTAACAAGAGTGTTTTAACTCTTTTTCAAAAATATCAGGAACATAGTGCCTGTTTGCGTGGGAGCTTCCAAAAATTAAAATCTCTTCAGATGCTTTTTCAATTGAATAGGTAATTCTAGCATATTTACCACTTTTCTGACTAAAATAAATATGCCTGGTAACAGATCCTATTGTAAAATCAATAATCAGAAAAACAATTGCAAATTTTATTAATCCTACAACTAATAATTTATATTCTTGTTTAATCATTACTTAAAATTGGAAATAGATAAATTGGCCTCCACCAAACACCCCTAGAAATAAAATAATGAAAATTAAAATAGCGTAACCAGCCATTCGTACTATTTTATATTTATTTTTCGAAAAAATTACTAGAGAATTGAAATGCTCTTTTTTAGTTTCGACTATAAGTAGAATGGTAATTGCAAGTAAGGCATATAAAGGAGCAGTTTTATCATCCCCAATTCCGATGTATAATTTCCCTGGCTGTGTCATTATTGTTTTTACAATGTTCAGAGCATCGCCAATGCTATTTGCCCTGAAAAATATCCATGCAAAATTTACTAGCAAAAACGTAAAGAATACATTTATTAAACTTTTATCTCTCTTTGTGAAAACTAGAACTTCAATAATTAAATATACGCCATGTAAAGCGCCCCAAACAATAAAATTCCATGCTGCTCCATGCCATAATCCACTAATTAAAAACGTAACGAAAAGGTTAAATAGCCATCTTGGTTTTTTGACACGATTACCGCCTAGAGGAATATATAGGTAATCTCTAAACCATGTAGAAAGAGAAATATGCCATCTTTTCCAAAACTCACTTATAGAAGACGCAAAATAAGGACGATTAAAGTTAGTCATTAAATCAAACCCAAAAAGTTTGGCTGTCCCAATTGCTATTAATGAATAACCGGCAAAGTCTCCATATATTTGAAAAGAAAATAAAACTGTCGCAAAAATAAAACTTAAACCACCATGATTATCTACATTATTATAAACGGCATTGACATAAATAGCTGCTCTATCAGCGACAACAAGCTTTAAAAATAATCCCCAAATTATTAGTTTTATACCATAAGAAAAAGTTGAGTAATAGAAATCTCTTTTAGTAAAAAATTGAGGTAATAGATTGGTAGCTCTTTCAATCGGCCCTGCAACTAATTGTGGGAAAAAACTTACAAAAGCAAAGAATGCTACAATATCTTTAGTTGGTTTAAGTTTCCTTTTATAAACATCAATAGAATAACTTAAAGATTGAAAAGTATAAAAACTAATTCCAACAGGTAAAATGATTTTTAAGCTATGGGAATTTATTTGATGACCAAACATTGAAAAAGCCTCTATGAAATTTTCAAGAAAAAAATTATAATATTTAAAAACCCCCAAAAAACCAAGATTTATAAAAATACTTGTAAATAAAAGCCATTTTCTTTTCCTTGAAATATTAGTTTTTGATAAACTATTACCAACAAAAAAATCAACAAATGAACTGAAAATTATAAGTGATAAAAAACGCCAGTCCCACCAACCATAGAAAATATAACTTGCAATTAACAATAATATATTTTGAAATTTAATATTTCTATTTGCCAAAAACCAATATAGAATAAATACTATTGGTAAGAATATTGCAAAATCAATTGAGTTAAAGAGCATAATCTATATTCATCTTTTAATAAATTGCTGATCATTCTGCGCTAAACGAAGTTGAATGCGTCATTTTAAATTGTATCTACTTGCATGGCAGAATTAAATCTAGGAGAATTTATATTTAGATTTTGGGTAATTAATGAAGGAAGTAGTGGCAATGCTTACAATAACTTTTATCCTATCAAATACATTGTAATGATTTCAGACCTGCACACATTCATTTTGGGCAGATTTTGCAACTATTAATCTTTTCTTTAAGCACCAACCATATAAAATTTGAATTTCCTATCAGGTAGCGACGCCACATGCGTTTAGGCTCCTGTGCAAAACGATAAAACCATTCCATTCCTATCCTTTGCATCCAGAGAGGTGCACGTTTAGTCTCTCCGGCAATAACATCGAAAGTACCACCAACACCCATGGAGAAATTTACTTTTTTCAGGACATTTTTATTTTCGAAGAGAAATCTTTCCTTTTTAGGTGAAGTTATTGCAACAAATAATAATTGTGCACCACTATTAGCAATTTGTCTGGCAATTTTTGGTTCTTCTGTTTCAGAGAAATAACCGTTGCGATAACCTGCGATTATATCCGGGCTGTATTGTTGTGAGTAAATATCAACAATTTTTTTTACGACTTCTTCTTTTGCGCCAAAGAAAAAACACTTATATTTTTTTTCACTCGCCAGTTTAACCAACTTTTGCATCAGATCAGCACCTGCAACCCTTTCAGGTAAATATTTTCCCAAAAAACGGGCAGCCCAAACAATGCTCTGACCATCGGCATTTATAAGATCGCAGGATACCACACTATTGAAAAGTTCCTTGTCTTTTTGCATTGATACCACTTTACCTGCATTAATGACCACATGATTAATCTGTTTATTTTCCTGTATGCTGTCATCTACAAGCTTAATAGTTTCCTGCATTGTAAGTGCATCGACCGGTATATCTAAAAAATCAACCTTCATGCGATAATAATTTTAACTATACGCTCTGCTGTATGTCCATCCCATAATTTTGGCCGGGATGGATTTCGTTTTAACATAAGGGTATGAAAAAACTCTTTTCGAATTCGTTCGATGTTATTCCCTACCAACACACTGACACCCCCATGTTTACGTAAGGTTACCGGACGCTCGGTATTCCAACGTAATGTAAGACATGGAGTCCCCAAAACACTGCATTCTTCCTGAAGCCCTCCTGAATCGGTTAACATAATTCTGGCACCCATATTCAGACGAAGCATTTCATGGTATCCAATGGGTTCGAGTAGAATAATAGAAGGGTGATCTATTACGCTATCCCATAAACCAAAAGTTTTTAATTGTTTTCGGGCACGGGGATGAATAGGCCAGATAAGTTTAAGATTCTTTGTCGCTTCGGTTAACAAAAACTCAATCAGCGGGCCAAAAACTTTTTTTGAATCAACATTCGAAGGACGATGAAGTGTCATCAATGTATAAGCATTGTTAACAGACTGAACACCAGCGTACCTGCAGCCCGGAATCAGATTATTATTAATAATTTCTTCAATTTCAAGTTTTTTAGCCTTCCCCCTATTAAGTTCGAGGGTATCAATCATGATATTACCAACAAATTGAATTCTTTCTCGAGGTATCCCTTCTGTTATAAGATTCTCTGAAGATAATATGTCAGGGGTAAATAAAAGATCTGAAAGACGGTCAGTAACCAGCCGGTTTATTTCTTCAGGCATGCTCATATCGCCTGACCGTAAACCTGCTTCAATGTGACAAACTTTAATATTTAATTTTTTTGCTGTAACTGAACAAGAAAGAGTTGCATTCACATCACCCACAACTACCACCCAATCTGGTTTGTGCTCAAGAAGAACTTTTTCAAAAGCAATCATCGTAGAACCTAATTGTTCAGCATGACTGCCTGAACCGATTTCGAGATTGATATCCGGATTGGGAATTCCAAGGGCGGTAAAAAATGCTTCAGACATTCGAACATCATAGTGTTGACCAGTATGAACCAAAATATGTTGAATACTCTTTTTAAGTGACAAGTTATACTTTTCTATTGCACGAATAAACGGTGCTATTTTCATGAAATTGGGGCGGGCACCTACTACCGAGATAATCTTCATAAATAATCCTAAACTAAAGGTTTAATTTAAATGCTTAAAAATAAAATAATAAAAATCTTAATTATTTTGTGATTGAGTAATAGCCAAATTCATATTACTAATCATATTTTCAATATTAGCTTCATTTTTTGCTGTATTTAAAGCATTATTAGAAAAAATAGTTCTCTTCTTTTCATCACTTAGTAATTCAATGATTCGGTCAGCTAGTTGTTGAATATTATTCTCCTCTACAATATAGCCATTTACTCCATTCTTAAGATATTGAATTTCCGGTCCATGACATGGTGCCTTCTCTGTTATTACAGGTAATGAATAGCAAAATGCATGTACTATACTCAATCCAAGACAGCCCGGGATTAAAAATAATTTGGCAATACTGAACCATTGATTCAAGATCAAATCGTCATATACTTCACCAAGGAGTACTATATTTCTATAACCAAATTCATGCTTCATCTTCTTCAAGGCTTCAAGTTCTTCTCCTCCACCAATTATAACAAATTTAACATTATCTATTTTCCTCTCCACTATTTTAAATGCTTCAACTGCATCATATATTCTTTTTCTTTTTAGTAATCTTCCGGAGAACAATAAAATTCTATTATCCGGATTTACTCCAAGATTTTTACATATCTCATTATAATTCTGAACTTTAGTTAATTTTCTTAATTTGAAAATTTTTAAAGTGTCGAGTGTGTTTGGTGCAGTATATACTTTTAACTTCGAAAAATTCCTTTTTAATAAATATTTCTTACCCTTTGGAGAAAATGTTATTATGGCATCAGCCAAACTTAGAAAAAAAAGCACATAAGTTCTTTTAATTTCTGTATAAAACAATTTTTTCTGATGATCGTAAGCATGAGTCCACCAAATAAACTTAATATTACTAATCCTGCTAAGGATTAATGATATATATTCTGTAATATTCTTGACATTATTAAGTGCTAATATGGCATCAGGCTTATTTCTCAAAATATAAATAATTATTCCGGGCATAAAAGATATTCTCCATTTTTGTGGAAATATTGACCGGAATGTCTTGAATCTAATGTGCATATTATCTGAAAGATATGTACTTACTTTTCCTGTGGTTAAGATTTCGATATTATGATTATTTACAAAAGCTAATTTATCTAATATCTCTAATCGATACTTTTGCCAATTAGCATCTTTAGAAATAAAGTATATTTTCATTACTGTAATTTTAGATTATTTAGACCTTAAGATAAATATCCTCAGGTGATAACTGGAGCTATGAAAAATAAATTATTCAATTGTAATTTAGATAATTACACTAGTAATTTAAAGAAAGAAGGTTATTGAGATTTTTTTGAAAATCAAAATTATAATCCTGTCCTTTTATTTTATCAATAATTTCTTTGTTTTTGCTATAATCGGGATGGACCATTATTTCTACACTTTTTTCTTTTAAGTGAGAAAGATTATTCCCTAATTTTCTTTGAAAATCAATACTATTTCCAAAGTAATCAGTATGATTTGCATTATTTCTTTTTATATACAAATTGATTAGATTTCTATACACGTTTTTATATGCTTGACTAGATCTCTCAAGATTATTAAGAATTCGCATTTTGGGTATATTGTAAGTTCTGGATAATTTTATCAGAATTTGTGTAATGCCAAAAAAATCGTGTATTTGTTGATGTGTGTCAAAATGTGTTATTGGAATGCCATTTTTTCTTATTTTTTTTATTTGAGCTGCAAATTCATTGAAAATTATTTCCTTTTTCGTCTTATTTAAAAAAAATAAATGTCTCCATAACATTTTTCTTGAACAAGCTTTATCGTTAAAAAGAAACTTAATAGATTTAATGTCTTCAGTTAAAGGTAATCCTTCCGTTAAAACTAAATGAATTCCGATTTGATCTTCTAATTTGTATTTATGAATAAGTTCAACAGCTTCGTGAAAACCTGGCATATTCGCCATTAAAGTAGCACTATGAATTATTTTATTTCTAAATAGTTCAACTATAGCTAAATTAACTGATGATTTTAACCCAAAATCATCAGCATTAATAATAATATTATTCCTCAACTCAATTTTCTAAACGAGAATTTATCACTCCGTGTAATATCGATTTCTTAAACATGAAAAAGCCCTTGTTCATTACAGATCAGCACTTTTGCCTTCAAATTGTATTTCACTGTTTCAATGGATTGTTTTATTTTAGCATATCTACCTGGTTTGTGCAACCAAAATTCATGACTGCACAACTCCTCATTTCTTTAACCCTTAAAACCCCAAATCCTTCATTACCACCCCAACACTCTCCTTCAGACTTTGATTTGATGTATCCACGGTTATCTCAGCATTTTCAGGTTCTTCGTACGGATCATCAATTCCGGTAAATTGTGAGATCTCCCCTGCCCGTGCTTTAGCGTACAAACCTTTTACATCCCGTTGTTCACAGACATCCAGGGGTGTGGAAATATGTACTTCATTAAAACTCCTGCACAGCCCCCTGACAAATTCTCTTGATTCTTTATAAGGCGAGATAAAGGAGGCTACTACAAATACCCCATTTTTTTCCAGCATGCTGGCAAGAAAACCCACCCGTTCAACATGCCTGTTTCTTTCCTCTTTTGAAAATCCCGTTTTCGGAAAGATATCCCTCACCTTATCCCCGTCCAGATGTTCTACTTTTAAGCCTTTGGCTTTGATCTTTTTATAAACTTCTTCTCCTATTGCACTTTTTCCGGCTCCTGAAAGTCCTGTTAACCAAATCACACTTGGTTGAAATTCCTTTCTCCCAAAAGGAATCTTATTCCAGGCCCTCTCATGAAAAAAGTAGAGAAGCAATTTTAGTAATACCTCTATACCTCCAATAGCAAGGGCAATTTCGATTTTTCCTGTAAAGGCAAAAACAAGTGCTGCAGTAGTCAATGTGGCCCAAAAACGCCAGGAAATAGTTTTAATAATAGACCGGCCGTTAGATTCTTGAAACATATTAAAAATATTAATTAATAAAGTTATAAATCTGTAAACTAAATATTAGCGCAGAAAAATGGATGAAGATTAGCATCTTATTTATACTCTTTATACAGCATATTAAAAAGTCCTGTTATACCTCCTATGCCCTCAACTAATTTAAGTATTCCCAGGTACTTTTTTTGAATTGGCATTAGAAAAAGAATAATTCCACAAATTCCAATTATAATATAAATTAGACTAACAAGTACTTTTTTTAGTACTTTAAGATGTTTTTTTTCCAATTTCAAGATATAAACATATGTACTTGCAACCCTGTATCTCCTTTTAATAAGCCATTTTATATTTGACCTGTTCTCAGGAATAGTTTCATAAACAATTGCTTTAGAAGCCCAATAAATTTTCGCACCTTTTTTTCTAAATTGAACTCCGAAATAACTGTCTCCTGATCCTATAATATTAAAACGAGTATCAAACCAAATATTATGTTTTCTTAAAGTAGATACATTGATAATTAAATTATTTGTTGCGATATAATTTATTTCAGTATTATTCAAATAGTTAGGCCGTTCAAACCAAGGATAAATATACTTTTTTGCTTTACCATCAAAGACAGGAATTACCGGACCCATCGCGAAATCTCCATTATTCGTAATAATAGTTCTTGTTAATTCATTTAGCCATTCTGAATTAGCATACTCATCATCATCTATGAAAATTAAAAAATCAGGTTTTAGTAATAATGCTCTTTTTATTAATTCATTCCTGACATTTGAAATACCTTTATCAGGGTGACAAAAATAAAGTATTTTATATATACCAGAATATTGCTCTTTCAGTTCATTTGCAACCATTTCAGCAGTTTTGTCAATATCATTATCTATAATAATAATACTAACACCTTTTATTAGTGATTTATCTATGGCACATCCAATAACACTCAAAACTAATTTTTTCAGCATTGAGGGTCTCTTATAGGTGGGGATACAAATCGTTATGTTATACATTTATTAATTGGTTATTTCATCTAGAAAGTAAGTTGTCAAATTTATTCAATGTTGCCTGAAATGAGTATTTCTCAAGAAAGCATGCTCTACTGTATTCATTGAATTTAGCTCTTTTTGTAGAACCATAATGATTTATAGTATCAATAAATTCCTCTTTAGTATTACAAACTGCACCCACTTTCTTAAAATCTACTTCATAACCTTCAAAGGCTTCTTTAGTGCCTATAATATTTTTTCCGTACATCAATGCTTCGCAGGTTTTAACTTTCATCCCGCTTCCAATAAAAATCGGAACAATAACATAATCTGCATCCATAAGAATTGGATGTAAGTCTGACACATAGCCCAGGAATTCAATTTTAGGATGTACAAATTTTTCTCTTAATACGTCCATTCCGGTTCCTACAATTTGCAATTTAATATTTACCTGGTCTAGGATATTATTAACAAACCACTTCAGCCCATGAATATTTGCATACCAATGATTACCAATAAAAAGTAAAGTTGGTGGGATTGAAGTTAAAACTTTTCTATGATCTTTAACTGTATCAGATAGACTAATAGGGATAACATTTACATTCCTGATTCCGTATATTCTAAACAATTCAGTGCTGTCACGTTGATTTAAAGTAACTATAATGTCAGAGTATTTGAAAGCTTTCTTTTCATTATAATAAGCAATAATGAGATCAAAAAAACTTCTAAAGTTTATTTTTGCCTTTTGACGTCTTATTTTATATTCTACATTATGAAAGAAACAGATTATTTTACCTTCATAGTTTTTCCTTTTCAAATAATATGCAATTACACCATAATATGACTGGTCAATAAATATAAAATCATATTCTTTAGAAGATTTTATTATATTTTGTAGTTTTCCAGGAGATAAACCCCAAAAAAAACCAAATACTAAAATAATTCGCTTGAAAATACTTCTGAAAATAGATTTCTTTCCTTTTATGCCTAGATTAATTACTTTAACATTACCTGTTCCCAGCAATTTGCAAAATGATAAATAATTCCTGTTTGTACATTGAAAACCGCCATGGGACTTATGATAGACATCTCTTGAACTAATAAATAATATTTTCATCTTTTTTAGTGTAGCTTTACTTAACCCGGAATAGTTTTTTTTTCAAGATTTCTTTAAGGAAATGATAAATCTTGTAAATATAAAGGAGTCCAATTTTTTGTTTCGGCCACCTAGATCCATACATATCCAGATAATACTTTGATACTAAACTTGCTAATAGCTTAAAAGGAAGAAATGCAATTCTAGACTTTATTCTTCGAGAAAACCATTTATTCAATTGTTGTTTTAGCGGAATAATTTCTATCTGTATCTCATTATGTTCTGCTTGTTTGCATAACCAGTTTGCATATTCTATTTGGGCATAAAACTTTTTTTCTAGAATATTTATGTCCCGGTTATTGGGCGTAATATTATATGGGCTTCTTCGCCAATAAACCATTGAATTTTCCATGTTCTTTATGCCCTTTCTCTTCCCTAATTTAATCCATGTGGCATCATCACTGCCCCAAGCCAGACTAAATTTTTGAAACCGCCCCCGGTCGTAGAAATATGACTTCCTGAAGATATATTCAACAACTAAACTATTAAACCCTCCTTGTAATCTACGCATTAGAAAATCCTCAACCGATAACACATCCGGATATGGATGAAATTCCCCAATAAGACTATTATCCTCATCAATCTGATGGACATTGAAGTGAAAAAGATCAAAATCAGGATTCTGTTGCAAAGAATGGTAAAAGTTTTCGACACAGGTAATATCCATTATGTCATCGTCTGAAAACAACCAGATCCATTCTTCATCTCTAGCCAGGTCTATACAACGTTCCCATTGAGCTACCAAATCCTTTTCTCCCAGATTTTCATCAAAATGCCTGTAAACAATCTGAATGCGGTCCTGATACTGATCCACTATGTTTTTTATATCACTGCGGCTGGAATCGTCTCCTATATAGAGTGTGAAATTCTGGCAGGTCTGATTTGCAATTGATAAAAGAGCATGGTCAAAAAACATGCTTTTATAGGCAGGGATAACAACTGCTAACTCAGACACTGCAATGTATTTGTAATCATTTTGTTTCCAGCAATTATGTTATTTCTATGCTGTTTGATTGTGTTAAATCTTTGGAAGATAAGATATAAGTAGCTAAAACAATAGATGGAATATATGCATAAGAAGTAACACTCTCAATGATTATACTAATAATAAACACGAAATACAGGAAATATTTAATATATAAATATTCTTCAGGAATCTTTGTAATAGTTATTCTGTAAAAAAAAATAAATAATGCGATTACCGCCAGCAAACCATATTTGACATATAACCCGATATAACCAATATCCGATAAGTAGTAGCCATATCTTATTTTTATTCGATTAACATAATTTTCATAGCCTGAATTTTGAGATGGTATCCCGTTTCCAAATATTTTTGCAAAAGTATTAGGTGAGAAATGATGCAAATAGAAATCTGCAGAACGCACCCTTATATCATTTTGCCAGTTTTCAGACTGCTTTTGAGTCTCTATTGTCAAAAATTTGAAAAAACTCATTTGAGAAATCAGGTAAATAGAACTACCAATAATAAATATTGACAGTATTTTTGTCAGATAGCTGCTCTTACGAAGGATATATAAAGCTGAAAGAATAAACGAAATGCTTATTAATGTTCTTGTTAGAGTCATTACAATACAAATAAGTGTAATTAGATATATTATTAGCCACCTAAATTCCCGCTTATCTAAATATCGACTTAATGAATAAAAACTAAAAAGGAACAAAAAACCTAATCCGTTTGTGATAATTCTTTGAAAACCGCGTTCATCTCCCCAGTGATCAATATTTCCAAATATTAATCTTGGATAGGACACGAAAGTAATAATATAAACAATAATAAACAGAACCCCCAGAATTATGATTATTTTTTCAACATCTTGCACACGAAACTTTAAAACGAGCAAAAGAAAAAAGAGTATATAACTCATAAAGAATAAAACGCCCCTCATGGAGTCTAATAAATTTTGATTCCAGGAATATAGTGCAGAAAAACATGATATTAGTAAAGCAATAAGAAGTAAAAATACAGGAAGAGTCAATCTATTATTATAAGATTTTTTGTAATTTAAAATAACAAAGAGAATCGTTACAAAAAATATAGCATAATAAATATAATATAACAAATTCCGGGGGATAAAAACCGGATTAAAAAACCGAATTGTAGCCAGACAATAAAATAAAATAAAATAAAATGCCTTAATGCTATCTCCCATATTACTTTAAAACATAAATTGGAAATTGATCTAATAGAAAACAGATGAAATAATAAGAGTTTAGAAAACTTTATGTAAAACGCTTAAAATCAAATTATATATCTTTCCATGTCTTTAATTAAAAACTTCGGTAAGATGCCTCAATTTTGGATTGGTTTAGTCCGGAAAGATTCAACGAAATCCTTTTAGTGTTTGAAATCCCTCCAGAAATTTATTGAACGTAAAGTTCCTTATTCATCACTAACTGAGATATAATTATAACTAATAACCTTTTGAGAATGATTTTCCCGATTTCGAAGTTGAGAAAATCTCCTCTCAAATAACGTTTACACAAATTAATCAATACTACCATATATCTGGAGATTATGATACAAATCTATTCTTTTTAGGAATTCAATACCTTGTTCAAATTGCTTTGCGCAACTATGCATTAACTAGAAATGGTACTTTCTTTAAGACCAGTTTATTATCATTATTATAATTATTGCAAATTTCAGGCAATTTAGATGGCTTTTGCTATTTGTACAATTCAGGCTAATAGTAAGATTCTTCATCAAAAACCATTCAATTCTATTAATCTGGTTTATTAATAATTAATAATATAATTTCTTTATCACGGTGAACCTCCTGGAAACCATTTTTTTTAAACAATCTAATACCATTTTCATGTTCAACTCTTACTTGTAATTTAACAAAGTCCAATTTTAACTCTTGAAAGGCGTACGTAAGAATTAGCTTTGTTGCCTCATATCCAATACCTTGGCCCCAAAAAATTTTCTCTCCTATAAAAATATGATAAAATGCTTCACTTCTATTAATTCCTGTTAATTGAATGTTCCCAACATAATGATCATCACTAACTATTGCAAATCTTTTTTCATTATCTCTAGCAAGGACATCCTTGATCCATTTAAGTTCATCCTTATAACTAATAAAACGATCTGGTCTTCTGCCTGTAAACTTCCAGATTTCGGAATTATTCCGCCATTTATATGAAATTTTAGCATCGTCGATAATTAACGGTCTAATAATTGTTTTCATAGAAATCTATTTACAAATTTTACAATTAGTTGCATTTCAGCTTCTCCATATCTTTGGTCAATTGGTAGGTGTAAAGTATTTTTTGCTAGCTTATATTCAAAACTTTTTGAGTCGCACCATTCAAATACATTAGGCCAATAAGTTGCCAAATAAATCTTTTGCTTAATTAGCTTTGATTTAAGATCAAGTCTATCAGTTAATAAAGGATAATCTAATGGCACGGTCAATTCATTTGTTAATAAATTAAGTAAATTCCTTTCTTTTAAGTTCTTATGAAGAAAATTAAAATTTGACTTGCGTTTTTCAGCCACAAATTGATAATCTATGTTTTCAAGTAAGCATTTTGTAAGCACAGACATTTGTTTAATAGATCCATCCACAAAGCCTTTCTTATTCTTTCTAAATGCATCATACCCAGCTTCAGCTCCAACTTCTAAACGCTTAAGTAGATGCTCAAATCGATCTGCAGATTTACTTACAGGAAGTTTTTTTAATAATTCACAATTTGAATTAGTCAAATATAGATATGCTCCATCAGGCACACCAAAAAATTTACGTGGTGAGTAAAAAGTATCAACTTCATCTATTGGCTTTGAATAAAAAGACTGAGAATTATCAATAATTAGATTTGGACATTTACCAGCAAGTTTGAAAACAACATGGTCGAAAAGTCCAAAGTAATTTGTATAGATAAAAACTTCATTTTGCTCAATTTTAGAATAGTCAAAGACGGGTTCTAGCTGTTCATTTATCTTATAAAATTCGATCTCCAACCCAAGTTTATGGATTGGTTCAAGCATTGATGCGCAGGTAAAATAAGGTAAAAAAACCTTTTTATAATCTTTCACTTCCAGAATATATTCAAAAGCATTTCGTCCGCAGTTTAGTTCCAGAGCCTTTTTATGGTATGCTGGCCCTGGTCTCAGTTCCAAACCAAAATAACCACCAATTTCCATCAAGTTTTACTATTAATTTTTAAATCAATGTATTTCTGCATATTAGTAATTATGTCTTCCATCTCTTCACGACTTTCAAAAACCATCAAGAGAATGCCAATAACCGCATTAGACCCTTGATATGACAAGACTTTACCTCCAGGCTTTATATATTGATGAAACTCACAAATAAATGGATTGAGTTTTTCTTTTAAGAACAGGTGGATCAATACCCCATCACGTTCTGAATGAATTATATAATTTGCTGAAAAGTGTTTTATACTGTTTACAAAATTTATTTTCCCCCCTGAAAAAATATTGAGTGTAGCTTTAACCATATCAAAACCTGTGGCATAATAAATTGCCTGTGGTACAAAATTACCACCACTTCTTGGTCCAATTTCTATAATAAAGACCTTGCCTTCATTATTTATCCTTGCTTCTATATTAATTGGACCATTTTTGAAACCAGTTTTTTTAATTATTTTGGATACCTGATGCTCTACTTTTTCAATAATTTTTGAGGACTTCTTACTTGGCCAGGTCGTTGAAAATGGAACAAATGGATTTATGTTCAAATTAAAGTGATGATCACCCAAATATGAAAAGTTTAAATTTCCATTTTCAATAAATCCGTCACCATGTAACTGTTCTCCGTTTGAATCAATAAATTCTTCAACTATGATTCTTTTATTTCTGGAGAATGAAAATGCATTTGTAGCTGCCTCTAATATTTTTGAAGAATCATATACTATACCAACGCCCTTACTTCCTGAAGAATAAGTCGGTTTTACAATTACCGGAAATTCTAAAGCCTTGTACAGTTCAGGGGATATTGTTCCTTCGAGAAAACTTTTTGCTTTGGGTGCACAAAAATCATTTTGTGACAAAAAATCACGAAACAAGTCTTTCTCAGAAAGGATTTTAACACTTTCAAACGTATTTCCCGGTAACCCTAATTTTTCTGAAACATATGCGGCAACAGGTGCAGCTGGATCAGATGCATATGCGATTATAAAATCAGGTTTTACTTTTCTAGCTAGGTCCATTACACCCTGCATATCAGTAGTACTTACATTGTAATATTCATCTGCTAATTTGTGTCCAGGATTATTAGGCAGATAATCACAAGTAATAATATAATAGCCACGCTCTTTTGCCTCTTTCAAGATTGGGATTTGAGCATAAGCCCCTCCAAGAAATAGAATCTTTATTGGTTTAGAATACATAAAAAGTTAATTATTCAATATTTCTGTATTTTCTTAAATCTTGCCAGTTTTAAGATTAACTTCCTGCCAATCTGTAGTTTTTGTTATTTGCAAACACCCCGACTTCTTTTATTTCTTAACAAAAGACTTAATCTTAGATTTGATAATTAGTAAATGCTTGTTAATAAACAGTTCGAAAGAGTATTAACAATAAAAAAGGTGATTCATCTATGACTCAAAAAATGGAATTGATGATTTATTACAAATTTCAGAGAATTGAAATCAAAAAAACAAAGAACGTCATAATTGATTGACATATTGTTTCTTACAATAATTTATTTAAAAACAACCCAACTCTAATGATTTTTTTCATCAAATCGATAAAGGAAGGTTTGAATTTTAACATATTCCTAAAAGCCCATTTTTTAATCTTTCCTGAAACCACTTTATTTCTAAATACAGAATAAAAAACATTATAAAGAATATCCCTTTGTTGAGTATTCAATTTGTCGACACTATGCTCACTAAGAAATTCAGATAAAACATTATGATATACTAATGGTGTTAATTTTTGCAAAAAACCAGGTTGATGACTGATCCCCTGATCGTGAATTCGATACGCGGCAAATTTTTCATCCATGAACTTTACTTTGGATTTTTGGGAAATTCTTAACCATATCCAATAATCATATATAAAATTTAGGTTTCTATCATTTGCCTCTTTCATTAAAGGTTGAAGCAAATCTGCACGTACACATACCGTTAATGTATTTATAAAATTTCCTTGTAATAAATCAAAAAATACATCTCCTGATTTATATTGCAGTTTTTGTTTTGCATAGAATGGATAATCAGATACTTTATTATTGTTTTTATCTATTATTTTAATATCAGAACAAACCAAACCATAATCCGGATTTGCTTCCAGGAAATCAATTTGTTTCTGTAATTTTAAAGGATCGACCCAGTAATCGTCACCTTCGCAAATAGCAATGTATCTGCCAAGGGCTTTGGGAATAACAATATTTGAATAAGGTTTAACCCCTTTACTGTATTGATTCTTTTCTTGCAGAATTGCTCTTATTAAGCCAGGGTGCTGATTAGCATAATCCTGAACAATTACAGCAGTCCTATCAGTGGAGGCATCATCATGAATAATGATTTCAAAAGGGAAGTTTGTTATTTGCATTAGAAAGCCATCTATTGCTTTCCGAATATAGTGTTCATGATTATATGTGATACACGTAACAGATACTAAAGGTTTTACCATAATTTAAATACTAACAATATTATTATCTTTTACTCTTCTAACTCCAAGCTGTCCACTTAGAATATTTGAGTCAACTTATTTATTTTTCAACCTCTTCAAATCCATGCTTTTGATAAAAAAACTGTGAAAGGCTTCCTCCCCATATTTCTAATGAAATTGATTCAAGGCTTTCTTCTCGGATATATTCAATTGTCAATTCAAATAACTTACTTCCAATTCCTAAACCTCTATGATGATTATTTATACCAACAATCGGGATGTAGACTTTCTTTATTGACATTATTGCTATAAAAAGCAATTAAGCTAATTATTGAAAAACCTGCTTTTACTAAATAAATATTTATATCTGTGATGAGTTTTTTAGTACAATCTGGGATATAAATCCTTGCACTTAATTTTGGAATAAAATCATCATCTATTCATAAAGAAATCTTGTTAAATAGTCTTGTTCAATAGAAGTGTGATAAGTTAGTTGAAAGTTTTTTATCATTATAATTATCTATAATTATACTGACTATTTTTTTTGTGTAAATATGTTCAAGTTCCGGATAAATGGGCAAGCAAATAACCTGCTCTGCCATTTTTTTTGCTTTCGTGAGATTGGAATGTTTAGCAGAAGGCAATGCTTTATAGATAGACAGATCACTTATTAAGGGGTAAAAATATCTTCTTCCAAATATGTTATTATCTTTCAATTTATGATACAGTTCATCTCTAGTTAAAAGATAATTTTTATCCACAAATATTGGGAAATAAGAATAATTGTGGCTAACATGATCCACATCTTCTAAGCAGCGAATTCCCTTAATATTTTTCAATAATTCCCGATATTTAAAACTGATCTCCTGCCGTTTTTTTACATGGTCCTTAAAAGCTTTCAACTGCAAAATACCATAAGCAGCCTGCAATTCATTCATTTTAGCATTTATTCCCGGGGCAACGATGCTGGTTTCTCCTGCAAATCCGAAATTTTTTAAATAATCAATCTGTTGTTTTGTTTGTTCATCATGGCATATTATTGCACCCCCTTCAATTGTATTAAACACTTTTGTAGCATGAAAACTCAGGATTGATAAATCACCATAGTTCAAAATTGAATTACCATTTTCTTCCACCCTAAAAGCGTGGGCCGCATCATATATTAACTTAAGATTATGCTTATCCGCAATAGCCTTTATTTTATCATGTTCACATGGATTTCCATAAACGTGCACCGGTAAAATGGCTGTAGTCTTTTCTGTTATGGCTTTTTCAATTTTATCAGAATCAAGGTTACCATAAACCGGGTCCACGTCAACAAAAACAGGTTTAATTTTATTCCACCAAAGAGAATGAGCAGTAGCAACAAATGAATATGGGGTGGTAATTACTTCTCCCACCAGGCCAAGTGCTTGAATAGCGGTCATAAGTGCTAAGGTACCATTGGCAAAGAGCGAAATGTATTTCACTCCTAGATAAACGGTCAGTTGTTTCTCAAATTCTTGATGGAATTGGCCAATATTTGTAATCCGCTTACTTCCCCAGATTTGTGTTAATGCTCCTACAAATTCATCCAGATTTGGTAAGGTGGGTTGCGTAACAAAGATTTTATGATCAGTTTCTTTCATTGTAATTTTTTAATCTCTTTAACAGGAATGCCCCCCACTACCGTGTTAGATGGAACATCCCTATGAACCAATGATTTTGCAGCAACCATGCAATTATTATTTAGGTTTACACCTTTTAAGATTGTACTTCCAGCTCCTATATAGCAATTATTATGAATTGTAATTTCACTTTGCTCCATAGGAAATATTCTTGATAAGTCTGACTTACCCATATCAATATGCGTAATAAATGTACTTTGCATCGAAATAGTGTTATTGTTACCAATAATAACTTTATCACGCAAATCAAAAAAGCAATTCTTTCCAATATGGCAATTGTTACCAACTATTAGATTTGAATAGTTGTTACAATTATGAAAAACAAGACCTGTTTCAATATCGCAATCTTCGCCTATGGTTGCGCCATATTTTTTTAAAATTAGTTGTATGGAATGTTTATCAACTCTATATAAAAATTGATTTGCCACATCAAAACCTAAAAATACATTTCGCCATTGAAAGCAGAATAAATTTATCCAGGTGTTTAAAAACTTTATTTTTCTACGTAAACCTAATCCTGTTTTCATCTAATCATTTAATATAATATTTTCCAAGTCTATTTGGAATGTTATCATTTTTTTGTTTACAGTTTTTGGCTTTTACTTTTGATTTATTTACATGAACATTATATCCCCTTTCAATATTTATATTTAGGAATTTTCCTAATTTTTGCCATTTCATAGGATCTTCCAAAGTACATACAAATAATTTCTCTGATGCATATTTATTAAAATATTCCATTGCTTCTCTATTGTATTCCTCATAAACTTTAATGTAGTGAGTGCGTTTCCCTACAAGCGACATCAAATTATCTATTCCTTTTTCTTTAGGTTTAAAATTTGGATCTGTATCGAGCTTTTCATAAAATTCATCTAATCGCCTGTATATTTTACAATGATTATGTGTATTACCTAAAGTCTTACCATCTGAATGATTCAGCATAGAATCAAACCACTTATTACTATTTCTATAAAACAAAATAAATTTAGCTTTTTTGAAGCGATGATTCAAAATTCTATAAAAATCCGGCAACCACCATGGATTGTCTTCAAACGCTTGAGAGGTCAGAAATTTAGTTGTTCTAAATATGCGATTAAAGTCACCTTTCCACCATAAATGACTCCAATTAACTGAATGATTACCATAACCTGCTACTCTATAACCATGGTCTCCTAAAAATTGCCCACATGAAGTAGTTCCGGTTCTTTGCATGGATATGCAAAATATTTTTGGTTTATTATACAATTTCAATATATAAAAAAGTACAAGCACTTCTCTTTTTATCTTCGCAATAATTTTATTTAATACAACACCAATTTTCATAATTCTAACTCTATTATTTGTTCCTAATGGATTTGCTCTTTAAAATTCCAATAGTATCATTCACAATTTTTTTATTAAAATAATAAATAATACATAAATAAATACTGCCTATAAAAAATGTTCCTGCAATGATTTTTAAATATGGATTGGCTAATTCATTAATTAAGATAAGACCTATTACTGTCAAAGTACCCGAAGTTAAAATAATGCTTAATAAATCTTTCAATTGTTCAAGTATTCCGTAATTTATTAGTCGTTTAGTATAATAAGCATTTATTACTAATGCCATAAATGATAAAATTATTTCACCATAAATAATATAAATAACGCCAAATCTATACATTACAACTATGTTAATGATTCTAAAAGAATTTTTTATCATTGATATTCTAAAATTCAAATTTGTTTTGCCCTGTGCAACAAGTGCCTGGACATTAACCATATGTAAAGGATATAATACACCTGCAATAAGAAGTAATTGAAAATACGGAACCATTGGCAACCACTTTTCTGTTAATAAAATCAGGAATAAAGGCTTCGCAATCACAATTAATATGGCAGAAAATGGAGCAATAAAAAAAAGAGAATGCTGGCTAAATCTCCTCATAGCATTTTTTAATTTAGCTTTATCATCTTGCAGTTGTGAAAAAACAGGAAAAGCAACTGTACCAATAGCCGCAGAAGTCTGCTGTGAAACCATTCTTTGAAATTGCCTGGCTTTTGTGTAAAAGCCCAATTCTGCTGCAGGAAAAAATTTTCCTATAACCAAAATATAAATATTATCGAAAATTGTGCGAATAACACTCGTTAATAAAACCCATGAGCTAAATGAAAATAAAGATTTAATTGAATCAAAATTAAAAACAAAAAGAGGTCTCCATTTATATGTTATCCATAAACCAAATGCCGAAATGCTTGCATTTACTATGCCCTGTATTACCAGACTCCATACTCCTAAGTTTAATAATGCAGCTGTAATTCCAGCTCCACCAGCTAAAACAGCACTAATTAATAAAATTATTGTTTTATTCTTAAAATTAACTTCTTTAGTCAGTTTAGCAATTTGTATTACGCTAAATGAGTTAATAATAAGGATTATACTCATTACACGCACTAAATTGATTAACTGTGCTTCATTATAAAAATCAGCAATAAAAGGGGCAGAAAACCATAGTAGCAAGTATAGTATTATGCTCACTACCAGATTAAAAAAGAAAATTGTGCTTGCATCTACTTCGTTAGCATCTTTCTTTTGAATATAAGCTAAACCAAAACCGCTATCAATAAAAACATTAGCAACTACAAAAAAAACAGTAATCATTCCTATTAAACCATAATCTGCCGGAGTTAATAATCTGGCTAAAATAACACCAAGGACTAATTTAGCAAGTTGAATACCAGACTTTTCAATTATGTTCCAAATAATACCATCAATGGATTTTTGTTTTAAACTGCTCACTTAATTAATTTGTATAATCATATTTGCAGGTACTTATCCAGCCATTGTTTTAGCACTAATATTTATATTTAGTAAGCTATTAGCAGCAACAAATTAACTTTCTCCAAATTTATTCCCATCAAAACTGATCACTATAATTTACAGCTTCGCCCCCTCAGTCACAGTTACGGACCAATCATGTTTAAAAAAATATTTCAGTAATTAAAATTTACCTTAGCCTTAAGAGAATCAGACCAATAATGAACCTGCTGAAACGAAAAAATAGTAATCTTTGCATATATACGCAAAAATAGAATTTTGGTTGTCAAATTTTGACTAAAAGTATTTTATTGTCGATCATCCTTTGAAATTGATATATTAATGTTACGTAAAACCTCCGGCAATATTCCTATGCATCTTCTGTATTCGACTAATTGATGGTTTTCAAAATCATAAAAATTAAGAATCCCTGGCTTATTTTTTTGTCAAAACTCATAAAAAATTGTACATTTGAATATAGGATATTCTAAAATACAATAATTGTAAAACAATACAACAATGAGAAAGTTTAATAAATTTTGGATAGTATCCATAATATACACTTTAGCTATTTTTTTCTTTATCACATCAGTTATTGGCCAATCTCCACAGAGCTTTAATTACCAGGCCGTAGTACGCAATGCCAGTAGTCAAATGATTGTCAACCAGCAAGTTGGGATAAGAATAACTATATTACAAAACGGCTCATCAGTTTGTGTGGAAGAATTTACACCTACTACCAACTCTCTTGGACTTATTACACTTGCTCTGGGCACAGCGAATATTGCAGATTTTACGTCTATCGATTGGTCCACAGGCACTTATTCTATTAAAATAGAACTTGACCCTGCAGGAGGGACCAACTACACAGAAATTGGAACAAATCCATTAAGAAGTGTACCTTTTGCTTTAAATGCAAGCAAAGCTGATAATGTATTTTCAGGTAATTACGATGATTTAAATGGGAAACCTGATTTAAGTAATTTTTTAACTGTCGAAGTTGATGGAGATATTACAAACGAAATTGAACTTCCAACCGATGCAGCGGCAGGGGACATGAATTACTTTGACGGTACAAAATGGGCAAGAATTGAAAAACCAATAAATCCGGATTTCAGATATAGCCTGGAATGGGATTTTGCCAATAATAAACCATACTGGAAAGAAGTATTACCTTCAGTTGTTTATAACGGAGCTACTCTTTATGTTCACCCCATCGACAATAGCTCGGCCATTCCATGGTATAATGGTAGTTATGTGCTAACAAACGCAAGCAGTACAATTGACGGCAAGACAAATACATTACTTATTGAAATAATACAGGGCCCTGGCTCTTATGCAGCACAACAATGCGCTGATCTGGTTGCATTTGGCTACGACGATTGGTACCTTCCTGCCAAAGATGAGCTAAATGCCCTTTACCTGGAAAAGGATGCACTTGGCGGGTTCTCCAATGCCTACTATTGGAGCTCTACTGAATACAATACAACCGATGCATGGGGACAGGACTTTACCAATGGCAGTCAGGTCAGCTATGCTAAATATCCCACTAGTAGAGTGCGTTGCGTAAGGAAATAACCAAAATTAAATAAGAAAATCGGAATTTGAAAATCAGTAAAAATAGCTTAAATCAAAAATGAGAAATATCATCTTATCCAGCTAACATATCTCATTATGGGTTTAGTTTTTCTCTACTAATTATGATTAAATTGTAAAAATGTAAATTAGCCAAAAATAGTAGATACATCAGACTGTAGATATTAGTCCATGAAAAAATTATATTTAATATTTTGCATATTAATTATTTCAATCGCAGCACAAGCTCAGCAACCGAAAGCGTACTACGTTAGTATTGGTGGGGATGATGATAATGATGGATCTAAATCAACTCCATGGAAAACCCTTGCTTATGCTGAAAAAACAGCTACTACTCCTGGAGATACAATTGCATTAAAGAAGGGTGACGTATGGTTGATTGATAATGTTATTGATATATCTCATGGTGGAACAGACGGGAATCCCATAACTTGGGATGGTGGTTTTTGGGGTACTGGTGCAAATGCCATTATTCAAGCAAATAGCAATGGGTCTAGTGGTCCAAAATATAATTCCATTGTTCATATAGCTGACTGCCACGATGTTACATTTCAAAATATAACTATTGATGCCCATGAATATAAAAGACATGGATTGATTATAGGCGGTGATTATAGAGTACAAGGCCCAACACGCCAAAACAATGAGCATGATATTATTATTCAGGATTGCAGTATTTTAGATTGTGGACATGGAGAAACTTACAGGCAAGCGTTACTAGTACGGCCATGGTATACCGATATTTCAAATATTACTATCCGAAGAAATTTTATTGACGGGGCAAGTAATAATGCCATCTCTTTTTATCCTTACAGAAGTGATTTAGGTAGCGATGGTATTCCTGGTCATGGAATAAGTGATTCCTATATTGGCTACAATACAGTAACTAATTGGGGTAGAGGTTCGGTTGGCGTGGATGGGATTCTCATAAATATGAAAATTACAAATACAATAATAGAACATAATATACTTACAACTGGAAACAAATCAGGAGCAGGGGGTAATGGTATTCATATAACCAGCAATGAACCAATAGATGGTTATTTCCCCACAGGAATTATTGTCAGATATAATGATGTAAGAATAGATGCTATGCCTGCACTAAAAATATTTTCTGGACAGGCTGTAACTGTTGATATATATGGTAATTTATTTTATAGGAGAGGAGGCGAATATTCTGGTTGTGTTATAGTGAAAAATCAAGGTACACGCACTTATACTGGAGCAGCAATTAATATTTATAATAATACAATTATTGTAGAGGAAGATGGCAGTACTAATTTAGCTGGCTTTAAATCACAATCGAAAGTTCCTGGTATTGGTGAATTTAAAAATAATATCGTTTATCATAATGCAGGTGGTAACTCTGGTGGTATATATATAGGAAGCCCAACTTCTTTTAGTCATTCAAATAATCTTTTTTATAGGAGTGCAATAGGAAATCTTCAATATGCATATGATGGTGAGAAAATTTATTACTTGAGTAATGCTAAAGAATTTGAGTCAACTGCAGAATTTAGTGATCCACTATTTGCAAGTTTGGCAGGTGTTAATTTACATTTACAAGATGATATCTCACCTGCTTATAAAAAAGGCATTTTTATCCCAGGTTTTGTCACAAAAGATAGTGTAGATATGGAAGGTACTCAAATGAATGATCCTCCCTCAATGGGTTGTTTTCAAGCACTTGCAGGGGATCATCCGCCGAAATATTCGAGTTCTGTAATTGATGATGCATCTCCCGATATACTGGAAATGATTTATGATTTGTATCTGGATTATAGCTCAGTGCCTGAGACTTCTGCATTCGATGTCCTTGTTAATGATACCAGCAGAACTGTAACTTCAGTAAATATTACAGGAAATAAAGTAAGATTAACTTTATCAAGTGAGATTGAATTTGAAGATATCATTACGGTTGCCTATACCAAACCCGCTGCCGGTGCCATTCGGTCTCAAGCAGGCCTGGAAGCCGAATCTTTGTCTGCTCAAGAAGTAACTAATAATGTTCATGACCCGGATCCTACTGATATACCTCCAGTTTTGGTGATAAATTATGATTCAACCAGCTATTCGGGCTTTGTTAGTGAAATAGATGCATCGGGTAGTTATGATGGCAATAATGATCCTTTGAGCTTTGAATGGACTGCTCCTGACGATGTGCCGGTTTCCTCAACAAATGATTCTAGAATTCAGTTCCTAGCTCCTATGGTTGATAAAACTGAAAAAGTCGTTTTTTTTTTGGAAGTTACCGATGGGCATTCCATTCAAACTAAAACTATTCCTGTTGACATTATCCCTTATAGGCCGGATCTTGATATTGCAACAATAATAAATGTTGATGCAGTTTTTTATGAAGACCCCAATTATCCTGAAAATATTATTGATGGTGACCCGGAAACCAGGTGGTCAGTTAATGGCCTTGACCATCTGCTTAATATTAAATTAGAAGAGCCTTTCAAAGTAAGCCATTTAGAGTTAAGTTTTCTTCTAGGTCAGCAGAGAAATTCATACTTTGATATTAAAGCTTCAAAGGATAGTATTACCTGGCAGCCTGTTTTGACCAATGCTTTTTCCTGTGATTTTTCTGGGAATACTCATGTGTTTGATTTTCCTGAAACAGAATCCCTGATTGAATACTCGTACATTCAACTCGTCGGGCAGGGTAACTCACAGGATTTATGGAACTCCTTTTCTGAAATTAGAATATTTGGCACTCCCCAATTTAATGAACTTAATATTGCTATTTATCCAAACCCGGCCTGGGACTTTATTAATGTTAGAATAGAAGACCCATCTAATACTCCCGATGACCCCATTTATGCATCCAGACTCATTAGAATTATGGATATAACCGGTATGATAGTTTTTGAGGATTTCCTGGACCCGGGTGAAAACAGGATGCATATCCGAATAGATCAAATTCCGCTTATTCCTGGAGTTTATATTGTTCAATTGGTTTTGGATTACCTGACCATGACTTCTCAAAAGTTGGTTGTTATCAAATAATGTTATCTCAGCACCATCTTAAATTCTGAATTATTCCCTACTATTTCCATTCTAATGACAAGTCAAAGAGTAATAAGGGCGCAGGCTTGCCACGTGAAATGCGACGAAGGAGCATATTTCATTGTGGGCACAGAGCACAGAGCACAGGCTTGCAACGTTTACCCCATAAAATCCTTTATTTCATCATGGTGAAATGCGAAGAAGGTTTATTATCCTGACATTTATCGTCAGAGAAGCACATTTCACTATGGCAAAAGGCGAAGAGTAATAAAAGAGAGTCAAAAGTGATAGATAACTACATTCTGAATCACTGAGATGAGGGATTGTAATTCATACTTAAATGACATTTATACACAATAAGATGCTGAAATAAATTCAGCATGACTAACTTCCGATCATCCTGAACCCCTCGATGAACCCGGAACAGACTTGTTTCAGGATCTATTCGGATTTCTTGTTTAGTGTCTTGTCCTGAATTACATGAAACTTAAACAAAAAAGCTAATGGCCGTAATTTTCAGGTGGTTGCCGCATAATGTGGTTTTGATTCAGAGATCACAATCATTAAATATAAAACCGCTTGAAAATTGGAATTTATGATTTGTTTGAAATTCCTGCCTGCCGGAAGGCAGGTGGTAATTGAGATTCCTGCCTACTGGCAGGCAAGGTGTGATTTTTTACAAACACTAATCACTCCGAACTCCCTTAAAGAAGATGTTATACCAGATTCTGAAGAAATATTTGAAATCAGTGGAAAAAGGTGATTTCCCCCATTTATCCAGGTAATCACGGAAATACTTATACTGGTTTTCAATACCACCTTTACAAGCTGATCCATATTGAATACCCATTATTCCTGGTCTTTGCTTTAAGGCACTTTCCTTTATATCAGCAGGATACCTTTCCCAGTCAGATTCTCTCATAGGCCTTATGCCAACTATTTTTATATCTCCCTTAATTACATTAAGTAACTGTGGCCACTCATCAATCCAGACTTTTCGCATAAACTTACCCATGGCAGTAATCCTGGTATCATTAATCGGATTGCCATGACTATTAAACCGGTTGAAATTATGATCCTCTTTATCAGCACCTTTCTTCATAGTCCTAAGCTTATAAATCCTGATTGGCCTTCCTCCTTTTCCTAAACTATGTTTTATGTAGAAAATATCATCTAATTCAAGTTTCGGAAAGAGTTTGATCTTTACAAATTCTTCCGAATAAATCTGTCTGACTTTATTATTAATAAAAGTAATACGTTGAGGGATATTTGCCAGCCAACTCTCTTGTAGTACTTTCCCAAATTTTGTAAGCCTTATATCTTCTGTAGCAGCAGCTATTGTGGAAGAGCCATTTAATTTCAGAACATAATCATTCAGATATTCAGAGTAAGGATGACGAAGCCTTAATTTGTATTTATATTTAATAAGTCTTCTGCCTGCTCCAGTCCGTTTTACCTTTATAATTGGCCCATAGCTGGGGTTTCTGTCATAATCAGGCACCCCTGTTTTTATAACTACAAAGTATGTAAGGTTCCTTATTTCTTTGAATTCAATAATCTCAAAACCACATGAAACCAGCCTTCCAAGCGTTTCTGCAGTTGACAGGAAACGATATCTGCCTTTTGTAATAGCAAAATAGAGCCCATTGAAAAACCTGAGTCTTGGAAGAACCCTGTGAAAAAGGAATTCTGCAATTATAAAAATCCGGGCAATGATCTTCTTTTTTTCCCGATAAAGGCGTTTGTTCCTTTCCAGGTTCGACTCAACACAACCGATATAAATGCCGGTATGCGGAAGAATAGAATTAATGCTTTCAAAATATTTGTTCACATGGCGCGTATAATTGACTTTTTTAAAATCAACTATGGCCCTTACATTATTCGATTTGGCTAAGAGCTTAAGTCTTCTATAATTATCTTTCAAATATGAATCATGCGAATAAGTAAGCAAAATTTTGCTAATTCGCCTCATATCAAGATGACTTAAAATATATTTTAAGACAGCAAAGTTTGACTCCTTTACTACAGCAGATTCAAAACGATTAGTATCAATTTTAGGAACATAGTTCTTTAAAATATCCTCTGAAGGAATTACTTTAAATTTCAATTTTTCCTCAATCGTTTCAAACTCTTTTTGCGTTTGAATATAACTACCTTTGTTACCAGGCCTGGTTATAATCTGCTCCCTCATTTATAAGCTTTAAATAATTAAAAGAGTAACTTGCAATGAAATAACTTATATAAAATTTCACTCAAATTATCAAGTACACCTGCCTAGCCGGCAGGCAGGAATTCTTAATTAAGTTACAACTATATTTTCTTTGCTTTCTTATAATTTATACACAACATACGAACATATATTTCAACAGATATTGTTTTTTGACGAACGTATCAAATTAATTGACAAAAATGAAGGATGTAAATTTAACTGATAGTGAATTTCACGCAATAAGCTGTTATACTGCTGGTTGTATAGGCGGATTGATTTGTATGGGTGCAATGTGCTGGGTACTTGAAAGATGAAGGTTGAAGGGGATGGAAGAATGGGAGGCTCAGGGCGCAGGGCGCAGGGGAAGAAAGAGATGAGAGGGGATGGAAGAATGGGAGGCGCAGGGCGCAGGGCGCAGGGGAAGAAAGAGATGAGAGGGGATGGAAGAATGGGAGGCGCAGGGCGCAGGGCGCAGGGGAAGAAAGAGATGAGAGGGGATGGAAGTGAAACTTGACTTTTGCGAGCTTGCGAAGCGAAAGTCATCAGTTGAACTAACTTAACGAAGTGGTCTCATGACCGAAGGGAATAATCCCGATATCCGACTTTGGAGGATAATCGGGAAGGAAATGAGGTGTCTCGTCCTGAAATAGGTTTACAAAAAAAGTAAACAAATTTAGTATTATGAAAAGTTTGCCTTTAAAAACTTAAGCAAGTATTGGCTATATCTGCATTTTGGGCACTGGGTATTTATTCACCCTTAAGCAGATTGTCAATTTCATTTTCAAGGCCTGGTAATTCCTTCATTACAATTGACCAGATTATGTCATCAGAAACACTATCGTATCCGTGAATTATTCTGTTTCTTGTATCAACAATCGCTTGCTTAATATCTGAAAGCCATGTCATGATTTCATATTCCATATACCAGGACTTTAGTTTGGTCAATTTGCTTTTTCAGAAAAGGATTATTAATCGCTTTTTGTTCCAATAAGTCAATTTTGCGATTGAGTAATTGTTCAAGCTGAAATTTTAAGCTAAAGTAGTTATCAGAATAAGTGATGGGATCACTAGAATCAATATCCACTACTAAATCTATATCACTATTTTTTTGATATTTATCTGTTGTAATAGATCCAAAAGCAAAAAGAGCTCTGACACTATACAAATTACAGAGTATCTTGATCTGGTCCATATTGCTTGTTATATCTCTCATTTTTACAAATATAACAATTTTGTTGTTGATGGTCTATTATTATTCAGCCTTGTGCCCAACAGGCTCGCAAAATCCGTGTTTATTTAAATCCGGAAGCTTAAGATATTACGCAAAGCGACGCAAGGTTTGAATGACGTAGGAGTGAAAACCTCATAAGTGAGTTTTTGGGAAGCCTGTGGGTACGAAATAAAAAAGGCGCAGAGAACCGCAAAGGAAGAAGTCAAAGTCTTGCCTGCAGGCAAGAGTCTAAAGTCAAATGGTCTAATAGTCCAAGAGAAGAAAGCCACGGATGCACGGGTGAAAAACGAATGGAACATTGGAATGTTGTAATAAGATCTCAATTAATCAGCATGCAAAGAAGTTGCGCAAACGAATTAGCGCATAGTAATGGAGAAGCATTTTTATTAAGTGCTTGACCTACTTTCCCCAGTGAATATAGGGGCTTTGCCCCTCTCAACCCCACAACCATTTTTTTGAACGATCAAAAAAACGGTTGACAAAAAAAATCGTTGGCTACACCCCTCAACCACCCATTTAGAGCTTGCTTGCTAAGGTAAAAGAACTCGTCCCGACCTGTCGGGACTCAAACAGCTTTTACCTTTATACGCAAGCTGCACTCAATGGGTCCCGGTCTGCGGGTTGATGCCATTAAAAAGAGAGCCATAATTTGCTGGAAACTCTGAACAGTCTTAAACTCGAAACAATCTTGTCCCGAAAATTAGCAAATTTATAATTTGCATAAATTTTCGAGGATCCTCGAAAAAAGACGAAATCGTAGATTTACTAGCTCCCACAGGCCTTCGCTCAAGCCACTCATGAGCTAAAGGTTCTGTTTTTTCGGGAAACTCTGAACAATCTTGAACACAGAACCGTAGTCGAAAACTTTCACTGTACTTTTTAATTGTCCTGTTGTCTTTTAACATTTTTAATAAATATTGTGTAGACATTTTTCAGGACGGGACACGGGACATCCCTCTCATTACTCACCTCTCATATCTCACCTCTTATTCCGGCTTTTGGTAATCTATTGTAAATTTGACAATGATGATTTTTCCATTCCTGGATATGACTTTTAAGTATAGATCATTCTTCCCTTCTGACAAATCAATCACCTTAAAAAACAAGCCTTTTTCTGTAAAATCAAGTTTCTCATCGTTGATTAAAATCTGATCCGTATTCTCCGGAAAATCTAACTTACCAATA
>SDBS01000373.1_pt1 | contig 42237 bp, 35 predicted proteins | sample 2277091 | NCBI WGS metagenome assembly SDBS01 (sample SAMN10404972, study PRJNA504765) | marine sediment metagenome | isolation source: marine sediment core GS10_PC15, 163 cmbsf | place: Arctic Ocean: Southern Knipovich Ridge | collected 2010
GGTCGTATACCGACAGCTCGACCCGCCCGTCGTCCGGCAGCGAGAAGACGAAGTTGATGACTTCACGGGAGGGATTCGGGTAGGCCGCGTAAAGGATTAGCTCCGGTATATATTCGGGAACGGAGACCGCCTCCGTCGGGCCGAAGCGCTTCACCGACCCGTCGGCCTCGGTCACCTCCAGCCAGTAGCGGTACTCGACGCCTGAAGATACCTCGCGGTCGAGGAATCTTGTTGCGTCGCCATTCAGCGGCTCGGAATGCAGGAATATCGGTTCCTCATCACCAATCGTTCGCAGGACGCGCAGGCCCGACGGGGAATCGCCCTCGATGCGCCAATTTACCAGGATGCCCTCGTCTTCTGCGTTAGCGGCGAAGTCAACTATATCAACCCCGCCGCCCAAGTCCACGTCGAAGTACCAGTCCATCTCCACGGCCCAGTACTCCTCGCTCTGGTCGTCAATGGACTTCACCCGCCAGTAGATGCGGTCGCCGTCCTCGATCCCTCCGCTAATCGTATACTCCGATTCGCCTATATCGGTAACCTCGTTGTAATCGTTGAAGTCCGGGTCGGTTCCCCACCAGAGTGTGTAGGATTCCAGTCCGGGTATCTGTTGGTCCTGCCAATCGAACGTCAGGGGGAAGGCGTACACGACATCGCCCATCTCCGGGCTCAGGAGATGATATATGGGGTTGAAGTTGACGTATACGGTGAAGTGCCAGTCCATCTCCTCGGCCCAGTACTCTTCGCTCTCGCTATCAACGGATTTCACCCGCCAGTAGATGAGGTCCCCGTCCTCAATCCCTCCGGCAATCGTATACTCGGATTCGCCTATATCAGTAACCTCGTTATAGGTATCGAAATCCGGGTCGGTGCCCCACCAGAGGGTGTAGCCGGTGAGGTCCGGGTTGTCGTCGTCGGTCCAGTCGAGCGTGGGGGTGAGTGTGGTGACGACCTCCCCCCGCTCGGGGCTCAAGAGATGGAAGAAGATTTCACACCAGGCGTACTTAATGCCGATACCACCAACTTCACAATAGCCGATGTAGCTTATGTGAGGTTGGTCGTGAGAATCAACCCCGATGGAGCTGCGATAACTAGGAGTATAGGGGTCAACGTATTCACACCGCCACCGCTCACCGTCCCAGTGGGAGCACCGAGGTGATTCGAAAATTCCACTTGTTTCGTAATCCAAGATGTAGGGCAGGTCCATAGAATCCAACGCAATCGACGTGAAGCCTCCACACGTGGTATCAGCTTCGGGGTCTACCGTGTCGATAATCCAACCAGAGCCGTCCTTATAAGCGTATCTTGCGTCATGTCCGTTTCTATAGGCTATGTGAGGTCTATCTTGGGAATCCACGGCGATGGAAGAAAAGGCTCCCGAGTTGCCCTCAGCGTCCACCGTCTCGACACGCCACTGCGAACCGTCCCAGTGGGCGTACCTGAGGTCATCTACGTCATCTTTTTTTTGATAGGAGATGTGGGGATGGTCGTTTGAATCTAGAGCGAGAGAAATGTAATAACAGGTGTCGCCTCCGGTTTCCACGTGCTCGAATTGCCACTCGTCGCCGTCCCAGCGGGCGTATTTAAGTTTATTGACACCCCCGTCGCGGTAGGCGATGTGCGGCCTGTCGGACGAGTCCAGAGCCAGGGAGCAGTATTGTCCCACGCCGCCGGCGTCAACCGTCTCGATGAGCCACTCGGTTCCCGTCCAGCGGGCGTACTTCAGACCGCTTTCCGGGAGCCGTTGGTAGTACGCAATGCAGGGTCGGTCCTGGCTGTCCAGCACCAGAGATACATAGAACTTAAACGGTCCCTCGTCGTCTACGGTTTCTATGCTCCAATTCCCTCCCCCTCTGTGGGCGAGTAGTAATCTATCCTCGTTAAAATAGGCTACGTAAGGTGTATCGGCGCTGTCTAACCCGATTGAGGTGTCGCTATTGCTATTCGGCAGACTGGGATCCACAGCTTCAACATGCCACTGCCCGGCCGGAGCAGCCGACACCGAGACGAGTAGAATCAAGCCAAAGTGAAGCGCTTTCATTCCCGCCACCCCCAAATCACTTTTATCAACCGCTATCAATATAACCCCAAATCATAACCGTGTCAACCCGCCTGGTCGCCGATTAAAATGCGGAACAAGGGGTTTAAACCCCTTGTCTCGGTAATCCGTTGGAAAATAAAGGCCTGTGTTTTCCTGAGAAAAAAAAAGGCGGGGAGCGACCCCGCCTTACATATTTAATATATTAATATTTACACATTACTCGTACCGGAGGGCACAGGTGGGGTTAGTAAGGCTAGAACACCTCTTTCAGCCAGATTATCTGGTCGCGGCGCTGGCCCACGCTGATGGCCACCACGGGCACGCCGCAACCCTTCTCGATGAACCTGAGGTACTCTTTGGCGTTGACCGGGAGGTCGTTCCAGGAGGTGATGCCGGAGGTGTCGGTCCTCCAGCCGGGGAGGCTTTGGTAGATCGGCTCCGCCTCGGACAGAAGCGCCACGGGGAGCGGCATCTCGTCGTGAATTTTTCCGCGGAGCTCATACGCCGTGCAGACCGGTATCTCGCTGAATTCGTCGAGGACGTCGAGCTTGGAGATCACCGCGCCGTGGAGGCCGTTGACGCGGGCGGCGAGACGCAGTGGGACGATGTCCAGCCAGCCGCAGCGCCGGGGTCTTCCGGTGGTGCGGCCAAACTCGTAGCCGCGCGTCCTGAGATTCTCGCCGTCGGCATCGGTAAGTTCGGTTGGGAAAGGCCCCTCGCCCACGCGGGTGGAGTAGGCCTTGACCACGCCGAGGGAGTAATCTAAACAGTCGAGACCCACGCCGGAGCCGATTGCCGCGAAGGGGGCCACCGGATTGGAGCTGGTCACGAAGGGGTAGGTGCCGAAGTCCACGTCCAGGAGGCTTCCCTGGGCGCCCTCGAAGAGGACGTTCTTCCCCTCGCTCAGGTACCGGCTGATCAACAGGGATGTGTCAACGATGAAGGGCGCCAGGCGTTCGCCGACCCGGAGGAGCTTCTCGTAAACCTCGTTCAAGCTGGGGTAGTCACCGGAGCCGGTCCAGCGGGCGCGGTAGCCGTAGGCCGCCTCGAGCTTTGTTTTGAGGTCCCCCGGGTCCAGGAGGTCCTCGACCCGGACGCCGTAGCGGGCGTGCTTGTCGCAGTAGGCGGGCCCGATGCCGCGGCGGGTGGTGCCGATGGGCGAGGAGGCGTCGTCCTCGAGGGCGCCGTCGGCCGCCTTGTGGTGGGGCAGGACCAGGTGGGCGAAGCCCGAAACGAAGAGCCGGTCGGTGAGATCAATCCCGCGCCGGGCTAGGTCGTCGAACTCGCTCAGGAGCAGCTCGGCGTCTATCACGCAGCCGTTTCCGATCACGCAGGCGGCTCCCTCGCGCACGGCTCCCGAGGGGATCAGGTGCAGGACGTACTCCTCGTCGGCGACGACGATGGTGTGGCCGGCGTTGGCCCCTCCGTTGAAACGGACCACCATGTCCGCCTTCGCCGACAGGCAGTCCACCACTTTTCCTTTACCTTCATCGCCCCACTGGGCGCCGACGACTACGATCGTGGACATGGGTTACCTCGATGATCGGGTGGTTGAGCTTGGTCGTTAGCAACTGTAACGCCCCAAATCCCCTAAGGAGCGCTTTGAGCGCAAAAACCGCGTTATCCTAACACGGCGGCTCTCGCGGAGCAAGGGGTAATTACTTGCATCTCCGATGCTACTTAAGGTCTCCTGGGAAGCCCAAGGGGAAAGTGTTATAATTAATGCAAGTTGATGGGATGAATGTTCCGCTCATTTTCAAGGATTACATGAAGCTCTCCGCGTCGCTTGGGTGGATCGTTTGCGTGTGGGCCGTTCTCGGCGCCACGGCGCCCGTTTGCGCCGAGACGGTGGAGGAGTTCTACGACCTGGGGCTCTTCGGGGTCACCGAGCTCCTGGCCACCCCGGACGCGCTTCTGAACGCAGACTCCGAGGCTCTCTTCCTCCTCGGTTCGGCTGAGCTGGCCCAGGATTCCCCCCTTCAGGCTGCACACCACCTCGAGTTGTTGATCCTCAGCGACCCGACCCATCGCCGTTTGGAACGGTCCCTGTTTTCGGTGGGGCAGTGTTACCGCGTTACGGACCGTCATGCGCGGGCCGCGTCCAGTTTCAGGGCCGCCTCCCGCGTCACCACCGACCCCAAGACCCACCGGCTCTCCCTGTATTACCTGGGCGACAGCCTCTACGACCTGGGCGATTATCGGGCGGCACTCCGGGCCTACCGGGAGATCGAACAGGAGTTCCCCTCGGTCTCCTGGAGGTTGTACTTCGCCATGGCCCAGGTCCAGCTTCAGCTTGACGACCGCGCCGGCGCGGCGGAGAGCCTCGCCCGGGCCGCGGAACTCTGTGACGACTCAGCCTGGCGGGGCCATATCCACTACTGGCAGGGGCGAACCCTCGTCGCACTGGGGAATTACACCGGTGCGGTTTCGGCCTACAATCGCTCCCTTACCGACTCTCCCCACGGGCTGGAGGCCGAGGTCCTCTATGAGCGAGGGCTGGTCCTCTGCGCTCTTGGGGAGCATGCCGAGGCCGCCGACAACCTGCGCGACGCGTTGGGCCGTGAGGATTTCGGACCCGAAAGGGACGCCGTCGCGCGATACTACCTGGGTTATACCTCCTACCGGGCCGGTGAGTACGCCACGGCGGAGGCGGTCGCCGCGGGTCTTTCCGATGATGAACGGTGGGGTGAGGCGGCCAGGTGGCTTTTGGCCGAGGCGGCTTACGCGGGCGGCGATTACCCGGTGGGCGCCGATGTTTTCGACGAGCTTGCCGCTGAAGGTGGGAGTGAGTCTCACATCGCTCGTTTCAAGGCCGGTCTCTGCCGCTACCATCTACGTGACTACCGCGCCGCCGAGGACAGCTTCACCGGCCTGGTTGGGACGGCGCTCGGCGTACCGGCCCGTTACTGGCACGGGATGGCGGTGTTGCGCCAGGGACGCGCCGCGGAGGCCTCCGACCTCCTGGGCGAGGTCGCTGCCGGTGCCGGTGAGCTGGCCGATAACGCACTCCTTGAGCTGGCCCGGATGGATTTTCGTTCGGGAAACCAGATCGAGGCGGTGGGGAGATTCACCGAGTTCCTGGATCGCTTCCCGGAAAGCGATCTTGCCCCGCCCGCGTTTTACGGAAGGGCACAGGCCTACGTCCGGTTGGGTGAGCACCACCTTGGACAGCGGGATTACGCCGAACTCGTCCGGCTCTATCCCACCGATGAGTTAGCCGACGACGCCCTCTACCTGGTGGCCAACGCCTATTTCGAGACCGAGCGTTACACCGAAGCCCTCCTCGAGTTCGGGCGCCTTCTCCGCGGCTACTCCGACTCGGGTTACTACGACTATTCCCGCCTGCGGATCGCCGACTGCCACTACGGCCTCGGGGACTACGACCAGGCCTTCCTCCTCTACGGCAGCCTGGCCGCTGAGAGCCCGATCACCGAGGTTGTGGACGACGCGACCTACGGCGTGGAGCTCTCCGCCTGGCGGAGGGGGCGTTACCCGGACGTGGTCGCGGCGACGGAGGCGTACCTGGCGGTCAGGCCGGACAGCTACCTGGCCCCGGAGCTGACGCTCATGCTGGCCCGGCACCGGCGGGATACGGGGGACCTCGAGGGTGCGATCAGTCTCTACAATCGGCTTCTCGTCGAGTATCCCGACTCACCCGAGGTGGCCGGAACCACCCGGGAACTGGCCCGTTGTTACCGCAAGATTGGTGCGCGGGAGGAGGCCCTCGCCCTTCTCGTTGAGGCACTCGCCGCCGGTTCCTCATCGTCGGTCCGCGCCGGCCTCCACTTCGAGATCGCCCAGCTCGCCCGGGAGCTCGGCGACTACGACCAGGCCATCACCCATTACAACAGTGTCATCGGTGGCTACCCCGGCAGTTCTAATTACGCTTCGGCCCTGTACGAGTTGGCCTCCTGTTACAAGGAGATCCGCCGTCTCTCCTCGGCCCGCGACGCCCTGGACAGACTCCTGGCCCTCGATGACGGCTATCAGGACCGGGCTTGCCTTTTACGGGCCTTCATCGAGCAGATGGACGGTCGCGAGGCCCGGGCGATCGAGTACTACCGGTTGGCCGTTGAGAGTACGACCCCCCAGATAGCGGTACAGGCCGCTTTCTGGCTGGGTGAGTGTTACTTCGGCGTTGGCCAGCTCGATGACGCGCTTATGACCTTCCAGCAGGTCATTGACGACCATTCCGACCGCTACCCCTCCTATGCGGCGCGCTCGCTTCTACGCAGGGGGCAGGTCTATGAGCGCCGCCGCCAGCCCGTAGCCGCCCGCCGGCAGTACGTGCTACTCATCCGCGGCGATTACCCCCAGAGCTACCGGCAGGAGGCCGAGAACCGCCTCGCGGAGCTGCGGTGAGCTCCTTCCCTTCCATCCTCCTCTCCCTCCTTCTTCTGACGTGTCCTATCGTCGCCCTTACCCGCGCCGAGGAGTCGGCCCTGGAGGAGACCGAAAGCCTCCTCGGTGAGCTCCACCCCCCGGATCCCCGCACCGAGGCCTTGGCGCGCCGGGTGCTCCTCGCCGGTGAACGCTTCACCGAGAACCCCGACGTCATGGAGAGCGATCCAATCGAGGCGGCCCTCTTTCCCGATCCGCGTGTGCAGTACTTTCGTTTCGACGGTTCGTTGGACTTTGGGATGAACGGCCTGGCCCGGCTGATCCATGCCTTGGAGCTCGGCCGCTTCGCCTATACCCTCAGCGGTGAGTACGGCGGCCGGGACCGCCGATCCCGACTGCGGGAGAGTGGCTCCGGTCGGCTGTCCGTCGGCTGGATGGACCCCCGGGGTCACCGCCTGCTTCTCCAGTCGGACTACACCAGGTGGGGTTATGCCTCCGGCGCCGGTTACCAGGAACAGGACGCCTGGAGGATTTCCCTCCTGGGTGTCTGGCGGCCGAGCGACGAGATCACGACCTTCGCTCAGGCCGGGCTCGGCTCGCTCGAGCAAGGGGGGCCGGCCGAGTTCCGTGTCCTGGATGCGGATGCGATCCTGGGCGCCAGGCTCTTCCTGGGGGCCAACGATTTCCTCGCCGCCGATCTGGCCTATAATTACTCGGACGCCGCCCGATTCAGGCATCAGGGGCGTCTCTACCTCTCCAACACCTTCACCGCCGATAGGATCCTCTTCGTCTCCACGGGGGCGGGGTTGGCCTTCGAGGAGGAGCCGATATTGGAGTTCGGCGGTGCGGTTCGCCTCCTCTTCGGTCCTCTCTCACTCGTCAGCCTCGTCGGGCGGCGGAAGGCCCGTTTATCCGACCCCGCGGAGGAGTGGCGGCAGATCGAGGGGTTGAGTGCTCTGGAGGAGGTCAGGACCCAGGTCACCGAGGACTACTACCTCGAGTACTCCCTGCACCTTTCCGAATCCTCCGTAGCCGGCCTGAGGGGCGGTTACCGGAAGGTCGTCAACCCCTGGGAGTACAGCCTCGGCGGGGTCGGCGGGATCTGTTTCGACCACGGTCCGGATCGGGAGCTGCTGGTCCTCGGCGCTTACTGCGATTACCTTATCCCCGCTGATCTCTGCCGTGGTCGGTTGCGGTTGAACTATGAGCTGGCCGACTCCACGCCGCCCTGGGGTCCGGCGGAGGCGGTCCCCCCGCCCCACTTCGCCGAGCACCGTCTCGATCTTGACCTGGAGATCACCCCCCTGGATTGGTTGACCGGCTCGGTTGAACTGGAGTACCTGAGCCGACGCCTCGATGGTCTCGGCGGTGAGCTCCCCGGCGCGGTGGAACTCGGGATTGGGATCGGGTTCCGGTTAAGCGAGGTGGCCACCCTCACCCTTACCGGGACGAACCTATTGAACCAACCGCTCTTCACCTACGCCGAGGCCCCGCGCGATCCGGCGGCCCTGGGGTTGGAGCTCTCACTCTCCTGGTAGCTTGCCCCTGTTTCAAAGAGATGGTATAGTCTGGCGGAAATATGCGTAAATAAAGGACGATATGAGAGACAAATCCGGTTTCAGCATCCGCGCCATCGGCCGTTCCATCTGGACGTTTCTCAGTTCGGTGCGCGTCTTCTTCTGGCTGGTCCTGGTGGTGTCGCTGTTGAGCTTGGTCGGCGTCTTCATTCTCCAAAAAGGTCCTCCCTGGGCTTATGAGACCCTGTACGGAGAGGGCGGCGCCCGTTTCGTCTTCGCCCTTGGCCTGGACGACATCTTCCACACACCCTACTTTATTGCGCTGGTGGTCTGGGCGGCCTTCTCCCTCTTCGCCTGCTCGATCAACCGGCTGCGTATCCTCATTCGGCGTAAGAGTGACGTTGACCGTTACTTCGCCGTTCAACGGACCCTGAAGCTTCCCGGCGAGCCGAAGCAGTTTCTCAACGGGATCCAGGGCCGCTTGAAGCGTAAGGGGTGGCGCATCACCAACCTGGGCGAGGGGGCCATCTACGCCAGCCGCGGGGGTTGGGCCTGGTGGGGCTCCCCGACCTTGCACCTGGGGGTCGTCCTCCTTCTCCTGGCCGGTATGGTGAAGCTCACCACCGGTGAGAGCGCCTATCTCGTCCTGTACGAGAACCAAAGCCAGCTCTTGCCCCCGCGGATGGAGAGCGAGCTCGAGGTAACCGCCACCGGCTTCGACACCGTCGTCGACCCCAACTCAGGCCGGGTGCTTACCTACTATACCGATCTCACCGCCGACGGCGAGGACGGTCTGGAAACGTCGCGTATCGAGGTGAACATACCGTACTATCGCGACGGTCTCACATTTTACCAGGTCTTCGTGGACGAGATTGAGCCGGCCTTGCTCCTGGTCGGCTTACGCGGGGAGCTCACGGCGTACATCGAGGAGCGGATGGCCTTCGAAAGCGCCCCCGTGCTGGTCGAATCCATCGCGATCCGCTTGAGCTCCACCGGAGCGACACCTGCCGCCGAACCGGCCGACTTCGTCGAACTGGAGGCCACCGGGGAGCCGGTTCCCTATCCCGGCACCCCCTGGTCTGTTTTGGTCCGGAATTACTATCCGAACCACAAGCTCGGGTCGGAGCCGGGGGTGGACCTGAATACCAGCCCCGAGCCCAACCCGGCGATGCGTTTGGATCTCTACGCCGGGGACGCACTTGTGGCGGAGAACGTGCTCGTATACCGCCTGCACCCGGACTACGTGGACCCCAAGCTGGTCGGCGCCGGGGTGAGTATCGAGTTGGGCGCGGTTCGCTGGAGCCGCAACCCGGAGCCCGTTCTTCCGGCGGGCGTCAACCTGTACAAGCTCTTCCCCGGCGAACCGGCCGAGGAACTCGATGGGACGTGGTTCCGCCTTCCCGACGGAAGCCCCGCCCTGTTCGAGGTCGATCCCCCTCGCGGTTTAAAGTTGAGCGCGGGCGACCGGGAGCTGGTCTTCCCGGCGCCGGCCACGGCCGGGTTTGAATACATCCTCGAGTTGGATTCCGAATACGCCGCCGGTTATCTCAACGCGGCGCCCGAACCCATCACGGGTCTTGAGGTCAAACGCGACCCGGGGCTGCCTTTCTTCTGGGCGGCGTCGGTCCTGATAATCCTTGGCAGCTGCCTGATTTTCGCCGTACCCTGGCAGCGCATCTGGCTGCGCCTGGAGGATAAAACCGTCGCTCTAAGAACCCGGCGTTTACCCGAGAGCGAACTGCGTCGAATCTTCGTCCCGGAAGGGGGTGATCTGTCGTGAAACGGTTATTCCTCTTCCTCATCCTGATTGCCTCCGTTTCCGTCGTTACCCCCGTGAGCGGGAATACCCCCCGGATGCCGAACCGGGTCCCGGGCGCCAACAGCCCGCGCCTATGGCTCGAGGTCGTCCCGCCGGCGGAGCTGGAGGAACTGGGCATAAAGGCCACCGGTAACGAAGAGGTCTTCCTCTCCTTTTCCCAATACATCGAAGATCTGCTCTTTCAGGGGTTTGCACCGGACCATCCGGCCTCGGAGCTCGACGATATGCGCCTGGCTCTCTGGTATCTGACCGGCGGCGCCGATCCCGAGCCGGTGTTCTACATGTATCCCCTCGAGGAGCTTGAAGAAGAAACCGAGGTGCTGGTGAAGTTGGAGAACCTTTTCGGCATCGAGGGTTTTTACAGCCCCTCAGAGGCGATGGGCTATCTCGATGTGTTGGAAAGGATCGAGCAGGCCTCCACCGATGACGCCCTGCGCAGGTACGTGCGCGACCTGCGTAAACGGATCGGCGGTTTGGCCAAATCGGCCACGCTGGCCCAGCTTAACTGGCTCGCCCCGACCTCGGCCCACGATTATGTGTGGTTCAACCTGGAGAGTGGCGCCGACATCATGCTTCTCGACGCTTCCCGCGCTTCCCTCGAGGGGGCCGTCGCCAGCGGAGACGCGGATCTGGAACGGGCGGTGGACATCACCCAGGGCAACCTGGAGGATCAGGCCGCCCTGTACGGCCTGGCCAAAGAACTCACCGCCGCCGCGGGCACCGGGGACCCTCGGCTCACCCAGGACGCACTCGATACTTTCGTGGTGCGGCTGGTCGTGGCCAACTCCTGGCGGGCCGGGTATCCCGGCGAGGATTATCGGAAGCTGTACGCGACCTACCACCGGCTGCCCATCTTCAATTGGGCACATTACGCTTACGCCTTTGCCGCTCTGCTCTTTCTGCTGGCCTTGATCCTCAAGCGGGCTCGGATTGCCTGGCTGGGTATCGGCGCAGCGGGACTCGGCTTTGTGGCGCACACGATCTTCTTGATCCTTCGCTGGTATATCTCCGACCATTCGCCCACCTCGAGCATGTTCGAGTTCATGGCCCTCTTGTCCTGGAGCGTGGTGGGGGTGTTCCTCATCTACGCCCTGCGCCGGGACGCCCACTACACCGGGCTCGGAGCCATGGCCCTCGTCTTCGGGTTGTTGGCGCTTACCGCCATCGGCGACACCCGCATTACCCAGCAGCTCATGCCGGCGTTGAAATCCTTCTGGATGACCATCCACGTGAGCACGGTGGCCGTCGGCGAGGGCTTCCTGGGCCTGGGGTTCATCTTCGCCGTTCTGTACCTGGTGAAATCCTACGGGAAGAATCCAGAGATACCCGGCCGACTGCCCGGTGCGTCCACCCTCGAGGAGAGAACCTACCGGAGTCTCCTGGCCGCTTTCCCCTTCTACACCTTTGGGGGGATCATCTCGGGGATGATCTGGGCCGAGGAGGCCTGGGGTTCCTGGTGGAGCTGGGATCCCAAGGAAACGCTGGCCCTCCTGGTCTGGCTGGTCCTGGCCCTCTACCTGCACGGCCACTTGGTGAAGAGCTGGAAGGGAAGGCGCTTGGCCTGGCTGGCGATGGTTCCCTTCCTGGCTTCGATATTCAACCTCTTGAGCAACCTCTTCATCCGCGGTCTGCACTCCTACGCCTGAATGGAGACCTTTGAATGGGTACAATCTTTTAGACCCACAGCATACTTGCCCATTCAATAAACAAGGGGGTTTACCAGAGGCATAGCTCGGTTTGCCGGGGGCATAGCTCGCTCCGCTCGGTTCGCTCGGTTCTACCCCTTGCCAAAAGATAAGTATAAAGCGCACCTTGGGGCCTCAAGCGGAGCTTTTTCGTCGGTCTCTTTTTAAAACACGCGATACGCGACGATCTCGGGGCGGTGGCACAGGTTTTTGCAGGAGTGAAGCTTGGCGAAGTTGTTCATGGTCTATTTTGCGCAAAAACTGTGCCACCGCCGACGCAAAGGTGTCTCGTTATTCAAGGGTCTTGAGTTTTAACCAAGGCCGGCTCGTCTTTGGTAAAATACACGGACGGGTTTTGTGGAACGATTCAACTTAGAGTGCAGCCATGATATATAGGTTATCGAAGGCGTTTATCCTCATCTTTCTCCTTCCCATGTTTACGGCTCAGGGGGCGATCCGCCTCGGGGTGGACGAGGCGGTGGAGTTGGCCCTGGTCGCCGATCGCCGGGTTGTTGAGGCCGAAGCCGCCTACGAGACCGCCGAGGTCGCGACCCTGGCCGCCTGGGGTTCATACATACCCCTGTTCGGCGTCACCGGCGGCTATTCACGGAACTGGGTCGGGCCGAACTCCATGTCCTTCTCCAACGAAGAGATGGGGCTGGAATACGAGCTGGATATCCCCAAATCGGTTGACAACTACCTGAGCCTGGGGGCCTCGGCCACCCTCTATCTCTTCCGGGGCGGAGAGGGTTACGGCGGGATTACCTCCGCCCGCCACGCCCAGGCCGCGGCCGCCGCCAACGTGGATGCCGTCCGGGCCCAGGTCGCCTACGACGCCCGCAGCGCCTACGTGAGCCTCTATCGAGCCGAGGCGCTACGGACCTCCGCCGAGCGTTCCCTGGATTCGGCCGACGAACAGCTCCGATACTCCCGGGCCCTGGTCGGCGTGGGTTCCCTCTCCGACGCCGACGCCCTCAAGGCCCAGGCCGCCGCCGACTCAGCCGCTCTGCGCGTGATCGAGGCTCGCAACGCCGTAGAGGTGGCGGCCGCGAACCTGGCCTTCATCTGCGGACTCGAGGTCTCCCTGGGAATAGAGGTCGTCGAAACCCTGGAGGTGTCCCCCTACACCGAAAGCCTCGAGGAGGCGATGGAGCTGGCCCGGCAAAGCGCTCCCGAACTGGTGATGGCCGAGGAGGGTGTGGCCGAAGCCGCCGCCCGCCGCCGCACCGCTTCCTCCAACTACTGGCCTCAGCTCTCCCTCCAGGGAACCTATTCCTGGTCCGAGGAGACGCCTCTGCCGGTGGACCCCCTCGATGAGAGTTACAACATCTCCCTGGGGGCGTACCTGACCTGGACCCCCTTCGACAACTTCGCCACCGAAGCGCGCCGGGCCGCGGCCAAGCTGGACGATCTTAGGGCGCGCATGTTGGAACGCGACCTGATGCGCCTACAGGAGCTGCAGCTTCGCTTGGCCCTGGTGGAAATCGAAGCGGCCCGGGAGAGTATCCAAGTGGCCGGTACCAGCTATGAGCGGGCGAAGGAGGATATCGAGCTTGCTCAGCGCAGGCTCGAGGTGGGCTCCGGGACGATGCTGGCCGCTCTCGAGGCCGAGGCCAACCTCTCCGCCGCCGAGACAGCTCTGGCCGACGCCCGGGCTTCCAACGCCCTGGCCTGCTTCAACCTGGACCGGCTCCTGGGCATCGTCCCCTGAGAATGCGTGGAACGTGAATGCCTTGCGAGAGCGGGGGCGAATACACGTGATATTGGTTGGCCGACGCGCAGTCTGACTACAGATAAGCGGTTTGTAAATCCTCCATGAACGACACTTTCAATAACAGGCTCACCGCGGCGATAGAGGCGAAGGGAAGCCGGGTCTGTGTGGGCCTCGACCCCCGCTACGCGAGGCTCCCCGAGGAGATCCGTCGGTCGGTGGAGGAGCGTGTCGGTGACGCCCGGGCCATCGTCTGGGCCGAGGCCTACCGCCTCTTCTGCCGCGGGATCGTGGAGGCGGTCGCTCCATACGTCGCGGCGGTCAAACCGCAGTTCGCTTTCTTCGAGCAAGCGGGGCCCGCCGCCCTGGCCGCACTCGTTGATATAATCTTTCACGCCCGGAAGCTGGGGCTTTTTATTATTGGCGACGCCAAGCGGGGCGACATCGGCTCGACCGCGGAGGCCTACGCCGGCGCCTTTTTCAGCCCGGACGCCCCCTGGCCGGTGGACGCTCTGACCGTCAACCCCTACCTGGGTCGGGATTCGGTGGAGCCGTTTCTGGAAACGGCGGCTGCCAACAACAGGGGGGTCTACATCCTCACCCGAACGAGCAACCCCGGCGCCGTGGACGTGCAGGACCTGGAGCTCAAGACCGGGGGACCCCTCTGGCGGGGCGTCGCCGGGTTGATAGCCGGTTGGAGCGGATCGTATCCGGGGGTTGTGGGCGCCGTTTTCGGGGCCACCTACCCCGCGGAGCTGCGCGTGGGACTCGACATCCTTGCCGGCGTCCCCCTCCTTCTGCCGGGCTACGGCGCCCAAGGCGCCACCGCCGATGATATCAGCTTCGCTCTCACCGGGGCCAATCTGATCAACTCCAGCCGGGGGATCATCTTTGCCTTCGAGAAGAGCGGGGACGACTGGTGTGAGGCGGCCGCCGATGCTGCTCGGGCGATGAGAGACGATCTGAACCGCGTCTGTGTGGAATCTTAGGTATAATCAATCGGCTACCCCAAGCTACACCGTGCGGAGGAGCTATGCGCGCGACCACACTCCTTACCCTACTTCTAATAACCCTTACCCTGGCCGGGGATCCCGAGCTCTCGGCCGAGCTCTACTCCGAGTTCGGCTCCGACTTCACCCGTGGCGAGCTCGATTACGCATCGGGGGCCGGAGACGGAGACGGACTCTACTACGGCGATTTCGACCTGCGCTCGACCTTCCATTGGCAGGAGGTCGGCGACCTGAAGATCACCCTCGCGACGGGATTCGACGATCTCGAGGATCCGTCCCTGTACATCGACATATACCAGGCCACCGCCGGTGTCGACCTCCCTCTGGTCGGTAAGCTCAGAGGCGGGGTCCAAAACGTCACCTGGGGTTGCGCCGGGCGTTATAACAGTGAGTTGGGGGGCATTCCCCCCTACCCGCGTATCTACTACGCCAAGCCGTTGGGATTGTCCCTGAGTAACGCCTACGGCGGGCTCTACTACACCTTCGTTCTTGGTTTAGGCAGAATGGATGAACCATCCGATGATTCCCTGCTGGCGCTGTCGGTGGGCTACGCCGATGAGACAATTGACGTGGCGCTCTACGCCGTGGCCGATTCCAAGCCCTTCGACGTGCGCAATCTCTTCTTCGAGCAGTACTCCTCCCGGGCACCCGGGGTGCGCAACAACGTGAAGCCGGGCACCTGGGATTACCGCGAGTCACAACTCGACAACGTGCCGGAGACACACCACGATCCCCTCCAGACCCTGGCCCTGGGCCTGACCCTGGAAGGGGGCGAGGATCAGTTGGGCTACTACCTCGCCTTGGCTTACACCTCCTACGCCGACGAGGACTCCGGGGTCAGCTCTGGCAACCTGACCGGCGGCGCCCACCTCTTCATCTACCCGGAGCTCGTCTTCCGCGCCGGCTGGTTCGAGGCCTATGTGGCCGCTCAGGTGGACTACTGGAAGTCCAACGATCCCGAGGGTATTGACATCGTGAGCTATCTGTCCGGCGACCTCATTTCCTCGACCCTGGCCTACGAGGTCTACGCCGAGGGAGATGTCCGGGTCTCCGATAACCTCAAGCTCGCCCTGGGCGGCGGCTATACCGAGCCCTCGACCTCGGGGGAGGACATCGCCGAGACCCTGGGGGACGACTCCCTCGACGCCTCCTTCTTCGCCACCCCCCGGGCGATCTGGACGGTGGAAACGGACGTCGCCCGACTTAGATTCACTCTGGGAGGACTTTATCGGCAGTGGGCGGTGGCGCTCTACGACGTCTCCGGCGGCAACGTGGACGAGAGCCGGGAGATCACCGTCTGGCTCCGCGCCGAGGCGTACCTTTAGACTCCGCCAAGGGAACCCTATCGCCTAATTTCACGTTTACAGAGTGGAAATTGGGTGAAATGCCCCTTCCCACCGGATGGGATCATGACCGAGCTCGGACGCGTACTGAAGCGACTCGATGGGAACCGGGTCGAGGTGGAGATAATCCGGCACCAGGATTGCGGCGACTGTAAGATCTGCGGAAGCCTCACCGGGGACGACAAAAAGATAGTGGTAGCCGGAAACGCCATCGGCGCCGGCGAAGGCGAGATGGTGCGGTTGGAGTTGGAGGCGAGGAGAATGGTGGGGATGTCCGCCCTGGTGTTCCTGCTTCCCATCCTCACCTTCGTGGTGGGGTATGTCCTGGTGATGGCCTTCATCGGCCAGGGCACCGTCGGCCAGACAGCCCTTTCAATCGCCGGTGGCATAGTGGTGATGGTGCTTTCCTTCATCCCGGTGATCCGTTTTTCCAGGAGACAGAAGATCCCCCTCGTCCGCATCGTCGGCCGCATCGAACCGCCTGTTGAGATCGGGGACCTTTCCGGCTCGCGTTAAGCTCCGGAGCCTCTTCGCGGAGGTGCGGCCGTCCGTGTTTTCCAGCAAAGGATCGCTCCCTCCCGCATCCGCGCCGTTCCAGCCCATCTAGGACGGCTTCTTTTCCTCACCACCCTCCTCTTTGGTGCGCTTCCGGCGGCGGTGGCGGGTCTCGCCGACCGCTACGACGCCCTGCCCGAGGTGGAGGTTCGGCTCACCGGCGACGGCGAGACCGAGGAGTTCCGGCTGCCGCACCGGATGATCCTGGCCGGCACCGAGGCGGTGTTGCGTGACGGCGCGGCCCTCGACCCCCTCGCCGATTACCATCTCGATTATACAAACGGGATTCTTTTTATCCTCACCGGTCCCCCCCGGACCGGGACGATTCTCAGTGTCACCTACCACCATCTCCCCCTTGACGATTCCTTCAAAACCGATGAGCCGGGGCGGAACCTCTTTGAACGCCGAAGCGACTACGTGGGCCTGGGCGACCACATCGAGATTTCCGGTTCCAAGGGGGTCGGTCTGCGGCTCGTCAGCGGTCAGGGGTTGGGTGTCGTCCAGTCCCTCGACGTGGCCATCTCCGGCGAGCTCGCTTCGGGATTGTACCTGGAGGGTGTGCTGTCCGACGAGGACCTCCCGGTGAGCGTTGAGGGCACCAGCGCCGAGCTGGAGGAGTTGGACGAGGTGCGGCTCTCGGCCTGGACCGAGCACATGCGCCTGGATCTCGGGGACTACCGCATGTACGGGGACGGCGGACCGGGGGTGGGCCGCTACGGGCCGGGCGATCGCCGCCTCGAGGGCGTTCAGCTCAGCGTTGACTACGAGAGGTGGGGCGTTTGGGGAGCGGTGAGCCGGGCCAAGGGCCAGATCGCCGCCAACCGTTTCAACCCGACCCCCGGTGTGGCCGGGCCCTACCAACTGCTGGGCAACTTCGGCGAGACAAATGTGGTGATCGTCGCCGGTTCCGAGGAGGTTTTCCTCAACGGGGTGCTCCTGGTTCGCGGTCTGGCCTCCGATTACACCGTGGACTACTCCCTGGGCGCCCTCACCTTCAACCCCGCCCTGGCGCTCCACGCCGATGACGAGGTCCTGGTCCGCTTTTCGTACTCCTCCCTGGGCTACCGCCGCGACTTTTACGGCGGCCGGCTCCGGGTTGGGCTCGGCCCCGGCGACCTCTTTATCTCCTACTACCACGAGGCCGACGACCCCGCCTTCGACCTCTGGGGGCTGTCCGATGCCGACCGCGACATGCTCGCCCGGGCCGGCGACCGACCGGTGAGCCGTCCCCTCACCGGCCCGGACGCCTTCGAGTACGTGGGCGAGGGCGAGGGCGACCACGACCTCGTCTACGACCCGGAAACCGGCCAGTACGGCTTCGAGCCCTCGCCGGGCGGGGCGTACCGGCGCCGCGTTTGGACCGTTCCCGCCCCCCGGCGACACCGTCTGGCGATCTTCGGCGGGGACATCCTGCGGTGGGAGGACTTCCGCCTGACCGGGGAGCTGGCGCTCTCGGATTACGATCTGAACCTCTTCTCCGAAACCGACGACGGGGACAACGCCGCCCTGGCCGGTCGCGGGGAGTTGAAGTGGAGGCTGCCCCTGGGCGGGGATACCCTGTCCTTCACCCTCGGAGGGGAGCGCCGTGAGCCCGGCTTCCGGGCCCTGATCGCCGCCGAGGACGATCCCGAGCTGCACCGGCGCTGGGGGTACGACCCCGAGGGGAGCTACCTGCGCGAGGGGGTGTCGGGCGGGTTGTCCTTTCGTTTCGGCTGGGGGCCGGAGCTGTCCCTCGCCGGATCGGGGCTCTGGCTGACCGGGGAGGCCGAACGGCGCGAGGTGGCCAAGCCTGGAATGGGCCCGCCGACGGGGTGGTGGCGCAGGCTCTGGGAGCTCGGCACCGGCGTGGACTGGCCGGAGCCGGTTGGGTTTGCCTACACGTATCGGCACCAGGAGGGCCGGGCGTCGGTCGAGCCGCCGGCGACGCTCGAACCGGGCGATCGTGTCGAGTCCGAGGTGGCGGTGGCCGCCGAGGTGCACGACGGTCGGCTCTCCCCCGATTTCGGCTGGATCCGGCCCCGGGTGTCGGTGTACACAGAGGATCGCACCGGCTCGCCGGACTACGCCCGGCGTCAGCTGGGCGGCGGCTTCACCTTTTTACCTTCGCCGGCGATTACGCTGGATTACGACCTGGGCTGGGGGCGCGAGCTCGGCCCCGTGGACGACGGGAGGCCCGAGCTGGCCGGCTGGCTGGACCATTTGGGAAAAGTGGTGTGGCGGGAGACCGACTGGCGGCTCTTGCTGCGATACCGGCACGAGGACGCCTTCGATAACCGGGAGGGCGAACTGGACCCGGGTTCGAGCGACGCCGGATTGGTGGAGGCGGGCCTGGCGCCCTGGTCCGGAGCGCTGAGGGTGGACGCGACCTACGAGCTGGCCCGTCGCTGGAGCTACCCCCTGATCGAGCAGTTCGTCTACGCCGCCGACGGTCGGGGCAGCTACCGCCGCGAGTCCGACCCGGACGATCCCGACGGTTGGATCTACATCTTCGACCCCGGCGATCCCGAGGCCTACTACGACCGGGAGCTTCTGCCCGCCGGCGAACCGGTGCGGGCAATCAGCGTCTCCGGGGGAATCTCTGTGGGATTGGCGCCCTGGCGGGCCATCGAAGGGAATTGGGCCAGGCTGTTCGAGCTGGAGCTCGAGGCCCGGGCCGCGGACGAGGGGGTGGGTGGAGGCACGTTTAATCGAGCCGTGTTCGCATATCTTTTGGGCTCCGGGACACTCAACGGCTCGGTTTCGGCGCGGGTGCGCCTGACCCTCTTCCCCACCGCGGCGTTGGGCAGGCTGAAGGCGGCCTACTCCTGGCGCGAGGGCCGCGACCGGCGGATCATCCCCCGCGACGAGCGCTTCGGCTCCCGGCAGCTGGACCTCTCGGGGCAGCTCAATCCGTTGAGCTGGCTGCGGCTCTGGGGCGGCGGAAGTATCAGCCGCGAGTGGCGGCGGGGCTCGGTGGCCTACTTCGGGGCCGGGGACACCGACCGGGACTCAGACCGCTGGCGGGCGTGGTTCGAGCCGCGCTTCATCCTCGGTCCCTGGCGACCCAGGGTACGGGCGGCGCGCGAGGTGAGCGAACAAGATTCCGCCGCTGGTTTCTCCGTGCTCTCGAGCTGGGAGGTCACCCCGACGCTCAACCTGCGCATCGGCGGCGTCGGCGACCTGGACCTCTCCTACCGCTGGCGCTCCAACGAGCTGACCGGCCCGCCCACCACCGAGTCGCTGGTCTACCGCCGCCCGGGGACTGACCACCGCTGGAGGGTCTCCCTGCGGATCGGCATCCAGCACTACGCTTCGATCACGCTCGCCTACACCGGCGAGGCCGAGCCCGGACGCGAGACGGTCCACCGGGGGGAGATTTCGGCGAAGGTGTTTTTCTAAGTTTATATTATCAAGTAGGTGTATAATGGGGTGAGGAGGTTAATATGTCTAGCCATTCTACATTTAAGATTTTTACTGTTACTGACCTTTACGTTTCGGATTGGTTCGATCAAAATTATAAGGAAATAGAACGAGAAATAGGGTTGTTGGAGGAGAATTATATTTTAAATGTTAATCAGGTTGAATATATTGAATCATTGGTCAGCAGGTTTTTAATTGAACCAGTGGTTTTTAATTTTGAGAATGTTTTTATAACTACAGTGAAAAAATTCTTTGATGCTCAAGCTTTTCCTAGTGGTTTCTGGCTTGACACAGATAAAAAATATGAAAAGGTTGTTGTCGTCTATCATATTCCATTTACTGGAAATGGTCGCATACTTCATTTTAGACCCAATCCATGCTTAATGTGGTCAACAGACGTTTTTATTGATACACAATTACAATGTTTATGCTTTGAAATAATTAATTGGCATGATGATAAAGAAACTATTAAAAGAGAAGCAGGTGAAATTATGTTTAATATTAGAAAACAAAATGAGAATATGACTGATAATATTAATGGGTACAATAATAAGTTGCAACATGTTGCCAATAGTGAATTTGAAAAGAGGAAGAAAAGAATTTTAAAGGATAATGATTTTGTAGCATCATTAGGTGTGCCTATCCGAATTAGCGAAGAAATTCCCAAAACATTTACAATCCCTAAGCCAGAGATGAGAACAGTTATAAAATCAAAACCAGTTGTAACCGAAAAGGGGTATAAACCTGAACCAACAATTGATATACAAATTTACCATGAGATTTTACAGACTATACACGATCTGTGTAAGACTTTTGAGCGTTTACCCTCTACATATGCAGGTAAAAAAGAAGAAGATTTAAGAGATCATATTATTCTTCAATTAGAACCACGTTTTCAAGGGTCTACAACAGGTGAGACGTTCAATAAATCAGGAAAGACAGATATATTGTTAAAATACGAGAAATCAAATGTATTTATAGCTGAATGTAAAATTTGGAGAGGACAGACACAATATTTAGATGCAATTACACAATTGCTTGGTTATTTAACTTGGCGTGATTCAAAGGCAGCAATTGTGTTGTTTGTGAAAAATAAGGACTTCACATCTGTAATTAGGAAGGTTGAAGAAGTAACACCTATGCATCCTAATTATCTAGGTTTTGTAGATAAGAGTGATGAAACTTGGCTTAATTATCGAATTCATATCGATGGTGATCCAAATAAAGAAGTAAAACTGGCGGTTATGTTATACCATATACCGCCAGTTAAGTAATGTATTATTAGCTAGTTACTTCGGCTCCTTTAGCTGTGGTTGTCCATCGAGCCAGACCTGGGCCACCTTGCTCCGGATGTCCAGCGGATCGCCGTCAACCAGCAACAGGTCCGCCCGCTTCCCCTCCTCGATGCTCCCCAACTCTTTTTTTAATCCAAGCAGCTCCGCCGGGTTGAGCGTAATCGCCCGAAGCGCGTCCTCGGGGCTCAGGCCGTGGCGCACGCAGAGCGCAGCGCTGTTGGCCAGCCACTGCACGCCCCAGACGGCGTCGGTCTGGATGCATACCCTGACCCCGGCGGCGTGGAGGATGGCGGCGTTGGCCGGGTTCAGCCCCAGCAGCTCCGACTTGTACCTGAGGCCGATGAAATGGGGCCCCAGGACGCAGGTCACCCCGGCCTTTGCCAGCTCGGCGGCCACCTTGTAGCCCTCGGTGCAGTGCTCTAATGACATCTCGAGGCCGAACTCGTCCCGAATGCGCAGGGCGGTGAGGATGTCGTCGGCGCGGTGGCAGTGCAGGCGGGCCACCAGATGCCCCTCCAGCACCGGCAGGAGCGCCTCGTGCTTCAGGTCCACCTCGAAGGGGGCGACCGGCTCGCGCTTGTCGGCGGGCTTCTTCTCCATGGTCATTATCTGAGCGCCGTGGTGCAGCTTCTTGGCGGCGTAGTTTTTGGCCTCCGTGAGCGCCCCGCGGAGGACGGCGGCGTTGGCCATGCGCGTCGCCGGGCGTTTTTTCTTCTCCCCCCCGTAGACGGATTTGGGGTTGTAGCCCAGCGCCATCTTCATCCCCACGGGGTAGGAGCGGACGAGTCCGTTCACGGTCGTGCCCCTGGTGCGGATGGCGGCCAGGGTGCCGCCGATGACGTTGGCCGAGCCGGGCATGGTGGCCACGGTGGTCACCCCGGCGGCCAGGACGTCGGGGAAGGCGATGGCGTGCGGGTTGAGCGCGTCTATGACCCGTAGCTCCGGGGTGACCGGGTCGGTCATCTCGTTGCCGTCCCAGTTGTCCTCTCCCTGGGCCTCGTTGAAGACGCCGATATGGGCGTGGGCGTCTATGAGGCCGGGAACAAGGGTCATCCCGCGCGCCTCGAGGCGCGGAACCCCCCCGGGAACCTTTACCTCCGACTCGGGGCCGACCGCTATAATCTTCTCTCCCTCGATGATGACGGTCCCCGGCTCGTGCACCGGTCCCGAGACGGTGTGCACCCGGGCGCCGACGATGGCGGTAATCTGTTTCTCCTCTGCCATTTTTCCTCCGATGAGCGTCTGGATCAGCTCAGGATTTTGCGGATGAGCGGCCGTGGCCCGGGCTGTTCATCGCCGATGGTAATCCCTCCATGAAGCTCCGTCATCGCGGCCCGCAGTTTGTCCTCCGTCGTGGCGTGTACGACGAGGATCGGGTCGCCCGTTGTAATTTTCGATCCCGGTTTGGCGATAATCTCCACCCCCGCCTCCGGGTCTACTTCGTCGTCCGCGAGTGTGCGTCCCGCACCGGCCAGCCTGGCCGCCCGGCCCACCACCAGGGCGTCGAGTCTGCGCAGCCAGCCGTCTTTTTTCGCCTTCAACTCGGCGGAGTAGGCCGTGCCCCGCTTCCGTTTGGCGAAGGTGCCCAGGTCGCCGCCCTGGGCCGCGATCATTTGCTCGAAGGCCTCGCGCGCCGATCCGTCGTCGAGACCCCTTCGGGCCAGTTGGCGCGCCGCGGTGATACCGGGAGCGATGCCGGCCGCATTCAACCCCTGGGCGGCAAGCTCCAGGGAAAGCTCCCGCACCTCGGGAACATCCTCGCCGGCGAGGACCGCCAGCGCTTCCTCCACCTCCAGGGCGTTGCCCACCCTCCGCCCCAGGGGCGCGCCCATCTCGCTCACCACGCAGACGCATCGCCGTCCGGCCTTCTCGGACGCCCGTTTGATTAACCGCGCCAGGCGCAGAGACTTTGGCTGGCCGGGAAATAGCGCCCCCCGGCCCGTCTTCACGTCAATGACGAAGGTCTCCGCCCCGGCGGCCAGCTTCTTGCCCACGATGCTGGCCGTCACCAGCGGGACCGAGTCCACCGTGGCGGTCACGTCGCGCAGGTGGTAGAGAACGGCGTCGGCGGGAGCGATTCTTCGGGTGTGCCCGGCGATGAAACAACTCGTCCGGGTGAGGATCCGCAGAAGTTCCTCCGGCGATAGCTCGGCCCTGTAGCCGGGGATCGCAGCGAGCTTGTCCAGGGTGCCGCCGGTGTGCCCGAGACCCCGGCCGGAGAGCTTGGGCACCGCGGCGCCGCAGGCGGCCAATAGCGGTACGACCACCAGGGAGAGCTTGTCGCCCACGCCGCCGGTGGAGTGCTTGTCCACCAATGGGCGGTCCACACCGGGCCAGGTGAGCCGTTCCCCGGAATCGGCTATCGTTTGGGTGAGGGCGAAGGTTTCCGAAAAGGTCATCCCCCGCAGGTAAACGGCCATCAGGAGCGCGGCGAGCTGGTATAGGGGGACGAGCCCCTCGGAGGCCGCCTCGGCTATCCATCGCCAGTCTTGGGGTCTCAGGCGTTTGCCGTCCCGCTTGGCGGCGATGAGCTTGAGAAAGTCCAAGGTCTACTCCTCGTCCTCGGTGGTGTCTGTCTCCTCTTTGGGCGGTGGCGGCGGGGGCGGCTTAACGGAAAGCTCCCTCATGATCCGGTGGAGCTCGGGAATGAATATCTCCCGCGCGTCGGCAAAGCAGTAACCGGCCAGGATGTGGGCCTCGCGCCCGACCAGAAGGAGGGTGACCTCGTTGTAGGCCCGTTCCGGCTCCCCCTGGGAGTTGCGTTTCAGGTCGCAGTAGAAGAGGGTGGCGGAGGGATAGCCGTCCAGGCCCGGCGGGTCAGCTTCTTCAAAGACGGGGTCCTCAGCCCGGTCCGCAATGAGGTCGCGCAGATCGCCGGCCAGACCCTTGGGAAGGTCGCCTCCCGCTGCGAGGGCGTGGGCCGTGCGGTCGGGCAGGTCGGGCAGACGGTAGGTCTCTACGTAGCCAAGCTCGGAGTCGTCGGCGGGGTCGGCGCGGCGGATCAGGAAGAGGCTGCCGGCCAGGGAGCGGTTGATCCAAGCGCCGTTAGGCGTCACGGTCGAGTAGGGCCCCTCCTCGATGATCCTTCCCGGGCCGTAGAGTTCGGCGTAATCCACCAAAACTACCTTCGCCGAGGCCTCCTCCGCTTCTTCAGTGGTATCGGCGTCTTCGAGCAGATGGCGCAGGGGGTCCTCCCCGTCTTCGCCGCAGCCGGCAAAGGCCAGCAGGAGGATGGTCGGAAGGTGGGTGAACAAATGGCGCATCGTGCCGGTGAAGATGGGGTTTGCGGTCGGGATTATTCGTCTCCTCCTCTGAATATCCGTCTTCGGTCAATGGTGAGGGTGCTTTTCAACGCCTCGTACTCGGGCACGAGCTCCTCGGCCTCGTCCGAGTAGCAGTAGAAGGCGACGAGGTGGAGGTCGTCTCCGGTGAGGACGAGTGAGACCTCGTTGAAGGTTTTGGCCGGTTCATCGGCGTGGAGCTGTTCCTTGAAATCGTGGAAGCGCCAGGCGGCCGAAAGCGCCGGCTCCGCGGCCGTGATCGGCTCCGTTCCGATCCACTCCAGCTCCGGGCTGAGCCGGGTGAGCTCGAGCTGGAGCATGGCGGCCAAGTCGGCGAGCACCTGTTCCTCGGCGCCGGCGGAGCGGATCCACTCCTCGGGGTCCAGGTAGCGGTCGTAGTAGATGCACTCCAGATAGGCCAGCTCGTTCTCGCTCCCGGCCTCGTAGCAACGGACGAATAGGGCTGAGGACCCTTCACCGTTCCCCTGCACACTCCAGGCGTCGTGTGGGGCTTCCAGGACGTAACGGCCCGAGGCGAGCGGTTCGCCGGGACCGTGCTCCGGGGTGCAGCCGGCCAGTATCACCAGTACGATAATTACCCCGAAGCTGATCCTACCGGCTTCCCGCATACGCACCTCAGAGGTTCCAGCCGGTGGTGATTTCCGTCATGGATTCCAGTTCCTCATCGGTCAACCCTTCGTCGGCGCCTTCCGAGGGGCCGCCGATGACGGCCCCGGCGAAACGCGGGAATACCAGACCGGACACGAGGGCCTCGATCTCGGGGCGGATGAGCCCCTCCTCCTCGGCCAGGCAGCCGGTGTCCAGGAACCAGTAGCGATTTTCCACGAAGTAGAGCCGGTCGAGATGGAATCGCTGTTCGCCGTTAGTCTCCTCGTGGTAGGTGAACTGGACGGCCAGGTAGGGCTCGGAGTAGAGGGTCGGCTGGTTCTCCTCGAGGATCGCCCGGGGGGTGATGTGATCTATCTGTTCGCGCAACAGGTCGGCGGCCGTCGCGAGAAACTGGGCCTCGGTGCCGGTGGCGCGGATGATGCCCTCCTCGTCGAGACCCTCCCCGGCGTAGTACAGCTTGAACTCGCCCAACAGACTGCTGCGGTAGTAGCGGCGCAGCAGAAGGGCGTCGTCGGCGGGAATGCGCAGCCACTCGGCGTTGGGGGTGGTGGTTCCGATCAGGCCCCAGCTCACCTTTTTTTCGCCGGGCAGCGGCTCGGCGGCGCACCCCAGGAGCAAAAGCGCCCCCAGGATCGCCGCCAGCGATAACGCGACTGTTGTCTTCATCGGTTCGGGCTTATTCTCCGGTGTTTTCCGGTACGGGCTCTTCCTCGTAATCCTCCATGGTCTCCCAGAAGTCCGTGTAATCGCCCGCATCCGGTTCGATGACCGTCCCCTCGGCCATCTTCACAACCACGGGGGCCATCCGCTCCTCATGCTCCACCGGCACGACGGCCTCGAGGTAGTAGGACTGACCCTCGAGGATCAACTGGGCGTCGTAATGGTACTCGTCGCCCAGCCCAATGTCCACGTGGTAGGACCAGGCGGCGTAGGGGGTCTCGCCCTCCCGGGCGAAGCCGTCGCCTACATACTCCACCTCGAAGCCGGTGAAGTACTCGTCCAGGAACTCGCGCAGATCGGCCTTGAGCGCCTCGGCGGTCTTCTCTCCCGGGGGGTACGGCTCGTCAACCCAGTACATCATCAGTTTGGCCATCTCGTCGAAGCCGTCGTGGGCGGTCAGGGTGACGCCGCCGAAATCCTCGGCGACGATCCAGGGTCCGTCACCCACGGTGACGGTGAAACCGCCCAGGGAGACGACGTCGCCGTCGGAGTATCTCTCCGCCTCCCACTCGGGCAGCTCCACGCCGGTGAGGATATCTTCCATGTCCCCCTCGATTTCGCCGGCCTTTTCCTCGACGACGTAGAGGCTGGCGATGAAGATGTAGCCCTGCTGGAGGTAGAGGGCGTCCAAGTTGTAGAAAAGTTGGGATTCCTCGGATTCCTCCCCCCAGCCGAAGGCCTCGTCGGTGTAGTACCGTCCGACCATGAGGTACGGCTCGGTCGACCGGATGCTCATCCCCATCTCGACGATCATGTAGTTGTCCTGGATGTACTCGTCGAGGAGATCGGTCAGGGCGGTCAGGGTCTTCTCGAGGTCGTCCCGGCCCAGGACCTCGGATAGGGGCGACATCTGGAAGGAGTAGACGTTCAGGGAGCCGAAGTCTAAATCGGGGTTGTCGGGATTGGACCACCAGGCGTACAGCTCGCTCCCATAGTCCTCGTACTCCCAATCCGGAGAGGGCAGGTTCACCTTGATTTCACCCTCGCCGACCCGGTCTCCCAGGGCGAAGGCGAAGGTAACCAGCAGGATCAGGAACAGCGTTACGATGCGGGTCATTCTTCCTCCCTTGGTCCGACCGAGTCTATGATCCCGGTCAGTTCCTCGATCAGTGAATCCGACGATCCGGCTGGGCAGCCGGCGTCAATGAAGTAATAGTCGTCATCCACGGCCAGGACGGCGTCCCGGCGCCAGACCGGCCTGCCCGATATTTTTCCCCGGTAGCTCACCGCGGCGTAGGGAGCCGGCTGCCTGCGGATCTCCACCGGCCCGAGGTACTCCACCTCGCCGTACAGGGCCTCGATCTCGCTCTTGAGCCCGGCGGAGAGATCGGTGCCCTCGGCGCCGCCGGCGGTGGGACGCCGCAGGTAGAGGTTGACCAGGGGTCGGTCGTCCTTGATGAGCAGCATCTCGCAAAATATCTCCTCGGCTGTCCAGCCTCCCCCGGGGACACTCAGCACGAGATTTTCGAACACCAGCTCCTGCCCCGGTTTCAGTTTAATGACAGACGGCTCGTCGAACTCGATGCTCGCCGAGTCCAGCAGGGCTGCAAACTCGCCGGCCAGCTCCTCCTCCTCGTCGGCGTAGCAGGAGAGGTCCAGGAAGACATAGCGTCCCCCCACGTAGAAGGCCGTGTCGGTGTTGTAGTAGCGGTCCCTCCCCAGCTCGGAGTAGTAGGCGTAGCTGGCGGCAAGGTATGGGTCTTGAGAGTAATCCGGTCCGGTGATGAACTCTGAGTCGGCGCCGGCGGTGAGTTCGATCTGATCCCGCAGGCCCCGGGCCAGGCGCTCCAGGAACTCCTCCAGCTCCGACGGCCTTTGACGGAGGCGATGTTCGTCGTGGGAGTCCCGGCCGTTGAAGTAGAAGCGGGCCACGGCCGAGGGCGCCGCTTCACCCCGTTTGAGGGTGATCATGGTGCTGAACTCGTCCGCGCGGTGCCAGAGGTCCGAGGGAGGCGTCAGCGATAACGCCCCCAGGGTTTCGGCGCCCGGCTCTCCTTCGTCCTCAGCGGCGTCCCCCGTTGTTGACTCAGCCTCTGTTTGCTCCTCCCCGCAGGAGCAGAGGATGATGGGCAGGATGACCAACAAGCTGCCGATTGGGTGTTTGTGAACCATGCGCCTTAAAGCCGTTGAATATCTTTTTCGCCCCTCACCCCAACCCGTGGGCGGCTGCTCCTCCCCAGAGGGGCGAGGGGATTCAGTTGTATCGGGGATGAGGGTCAATCCCCCAGTTTCAACTGATCCTTCCGCTGGTGTTTGGGAGCAGTTTTCGTGTGCTCGATTTTCCCCGACTCCGGGTACTCCACCCGCGCCCGACCCTCCATCAGGTCCTTCAGGAAGATCACCTGCAATTTCGGATAATCGCGCGTTCCCAGCGTGACCGTCCCCCGCCCGGCGGCGTGTTCGTACATTTTCTTCGACGGCTTCAGGGCGCTGACCAGAATCCCAAGATCCGCCCCCTCGCGCACCACAACCGCGTCCAGATAACCCACGTCCTTGACGCCGGTCCCGCCGCCCTTGACCTCCACTATCGCCTTGCCATCGAGCGCCTTCTTACCTTCGAGATAGCGGAAGAAAAGGTAGCCATCTATGCCGGTGTCGGCTCCCTTTCGTCCGCCTTTGTAGGGCATGGCGTCCAGCTCGCCCAGGACCCACAGCTCGAACTCGTGCTTGTCGGCCCGGGCGAGTTCAAGGGCACCGGCGTAGCTCACCGGCAGGCCGTGGGTTTCGATCTCAATCCCCGGGAAGGCGGATTGCAGCCGCGAACGGATGAGATTGATCGCCAGGTGGGTGATGTCAATGCCGATCCAGTTGCGTTTCAGGGCCTCGGCAGCGTGGACGGTGGTCCCGCAGCCGCAGAAGGGGTCGAGGACCACGTCGCCCTCGTTGGAGGAGGCCTGGATGATGCGTTTAAGGAGGACCAGCGGCTTTTGTGTCGGGTAGCTGAGACGTTCCTTCGATGATGCATTTATTATCGGTAAATCCCACCAGTCGCCTAATCTAACTCCCTTTTTCAGATATATCTTGTAAGGTTCTTGGCCTTTACGCTTTTGCCATCTAAACCAACGGCCTTCTTCATCTTGCTTATAATGACTATCCTTTTTACCTGATTTTTCGCCGTATGGAATATATAGATGGTTAAATGTGTACTCATGCTCTTTTGTGTAGAAAAAAATTATATCATGTAAACGCTGAAATCTTTTACTTTTCGCTGTGTATCTTCGATAACACCAAACGACCTCATTCCTAAGCTTACTTTTACCTAATACAGAATCAAGAATAAGCTTCAGGTAATGGCTGGCGGTGGGGTCGCAGTGGAGGTAGATGCTGGCAGTGGGTTTCATCACCCGGCGGATCTCCAACAACCGGTTCGCCATGTGCACCAGGTAGGCCAGCATGTCGTTCTCGCCTAAAAACTGCCGGAGCGCGCTCACGAGATTCGCCAGGTCGGTGTTGCCGTAGGGGTTCTTCAGGATTTCTGAATACTCGCGCTCGGTCTGGACGGTCCAGTGCCAGGTGTCCTCGAAGGCCTTTATCTGCGCCGCCTCGCCCAGCTCCTCGGGCGGCTTGAACAGCACGTTGTAGGTGGCCTTGGAGTTGAACGGCGGGTCGAGGTAGACGAGGTCCACGGACTCGTCGGGGATCATCCCCCGCATGACGTCCAGGCAGTCACCGTAGAAGAGTTTTCTAACCTTATCAGGCATAAACCTCCCCAAAACAGAATAAGGTTGCTCTAATTGGGGTCCAGCGCCCGGTGCTGGTCGCCGTAGTACAGATTTATTGTTCCGGCATTTCAGATTTAGTTAGTGGTTCCGATAGAAATAATACCCAAAAACGGTCTCACCTCTGATTGATTTAACGAAAACTTAGCCTGCCCGCCAGCCGTTCCAGCTCGGTTGCCAACCGGTCCTCCTCCTCCGGGTCGAGAATCAGGTAGAGGAGGTAGATGCCGGAGCGGGTTAGAAAGGCGTAGGCGTGGATCCGGCGTTCACCGTCAAAGAAATGCAGGGCGACGGCCGGCTCGTCCCCGTCGCCGTCGAAGCGCTCCGGCTCGAAGACCCGACTGTAGCGGTGGCGGCACTCCACGGCCAGATAGCGGATCAGTTCCTCTGAGGCCTTCTCCCGATTCCCGATGTCGAGAACTCCCGTCAGCCCCCCGTCGGGCTCCTTGAGGAACAGGTTGCCGGCGACGTAGCCTTTGCCCTCTCCCTCCGACCGGTAGAGCGCCACCACGTCTTCACCCTCGATGATCGTCCAGTGGTCGGAGGGGACGAAGAGCGTCAGCCCCTTCCAGGTAAAGACCTCTCCCTCCTCCAGCTTGACCGCGGCGAGGGCCGTTCCAACGGCGAGAAGAAGGAAGCGGAAGATTGACCGGCGGAGCGTCACCAGCGGAATCTTGCCAACAGGGCGTTCATGGCGCCGTCGAGCCCTCCGGCCAGGCCGGCCCGGCACCAAATGGTTAGATTTAAAAGGCGCGCGGAGTCCCAGATGAGGTACTCACGGTTGTAGCGATCCTCGGCGAAAAACTCCCAGGATACAACCAGGGGACCCTCGTCGCCGAAGTAGAACGGGCCCGCCATTTCGGTGACGAGACCGTAGCTCGCGCTGATAATTTCGTCCAGGTAACCGAGGAGGTGGTCGGCCTGAGCGGTGCGGTCCATCCCGACCAGTTCGCCCGGCGTCTCCAGCTCCACCGCCCGGGCGCCGACCCGCTCGCCACCCAGATCGCGGGAGACGAGGGTCGGTCCGGTCTCATCCCCGGTGTCCTCCCACGTCTCGCCGTCCGGGGGAGGGGTGAGAAGCATTCCGGCCCACTCGCTGCGCACCTCTTCCCCGCTCGCCGGGGTTACGCCGAGCGTCACCGCCAGGAGTACCGGAACGATATACCTCAAAGCTCGATCTCTCCCCCTTCGAGGGGAACCGATTCTAAACGGGTCCTTTCGTTCCGCTGCAAACGGAAAAACGGCTGTTCAGGATCGTGGCCGGCGATCATGATCCAGCCCAGCTTCCAGCCCTGGTCCAGGTAGGCGCTCTTCTGGTTCATCGCCTGGACCGGGTCCAGGTCGTAGGCCATCACCCAGGGGCCGGGGAGGTGGGCCCGGGTCGGACATTCGTCGCCCAGGTGGCAGGCCACCCCCTCACGCCCCTCGAGGATGACGATCTGATGCCCCGCGCTGTGCCCGCCGGAGAGGCGGCAGCGGATACCCTCGACGATCTGAACGTCTCCCTCGATGAGATCGAGCTGTCCGTGTTTCTTCAGGGGGAGGAAGTTCTCGGAACGGTAGCTGGCCCGGTTGCGGTCGTTGGGGTGGATCGCCGCCTGCCATTCGCGCTTCTGGACGAAATAGCGGGCGTTGGGGAAGGTGGGGACCAGGTTTCCGTCCCCGTCGCGCCGGGTGGCCCCGCCGGCGTGATCGAAGTGGAGGTGGGTCAGGATCACGTAGTTTATCTCCCCCGGCGAGAGCCCCCGGTCGGCCAGGGAATCTATCAGGGTGGGCGGCTGCTCCACGGCGAAGAGCTCCCGTTCCCTCTCCCGCCACTTGTCCCCCATGCCGGTTTCGATGAGGATGTTCTTCCCCCGTGTCCGGACCAGGGTCGAGGTGGCGGCGAGTTGGATGCGGTTCTGCTCGTCGGCGGGCGCGACGCGCTCCCAGAGTACCTTGGGCACCACGCCGAACATGGCACCGCCGTCAAGCCGGAAACGGCCGTCGCTCAGTAGAGCTAGTTCCATCGTCCTGCTCCAGTGGCGGATCTTGGAAGGGCTGACAAGGGTTAGCTGTCTCACCGTATGGGTTTTTTTTATGGCAGATGGATTGTAGCCTCGGAGGGAACCGGAGTCAAACCGGGTCCCCGGTTCGGCGGTTAATCGGGACCCGTCGGATTTCTTTTTTTGGCGATGAGATGGGCCAGGGCCAGGACGGGGTGGGTGTAGAGCATACGCGGGCCGGCGAAGCGCATGACCTTCCGGATTTCATCCCTCTCCGCCGGGCGGTAGCAGTGGATGGAGCAGCGGGAGCAGACCGGCTTTGTAACCCCGTAGGGACAGGCGGCGATCCGCTCCAGGGCGTAGTTCAGCAGTTCCGCGCATCCATCGCAGGGGTCGCCGCGGGAGCCGTGGTTCCAGCGGCAATACATCCGAACCATGACCTTCAGGGTCTTCCTTTCCCGCCGGATATTCCCCTCGCCGCCCGTCACACCCGACCTCCCGGGATGGCTGCTGAACGTCGGATCATTATAACCGTCTTCGGGGGCGGTTGACCATCCAGATGTGGTGTTCTACACTTCAACCTCATGAGAGAAGGCGTCTTAATCAGCATTGACGGAGCCCGGCTCGACGGCCGGATCGGGCTCAGGCCTCTGGGGCTCTACCCGCGGATCGGCCTAATCGCCCTCGGGGTGGCGCTCTACGTCCTCAGTTTCCCCAAGGCCGGGATCTACGGACTGGCCTGGTTCGCCCTGGTCCCCCTCTTCGCGGCCTCCCGGGACCTGACGCCGGGTCAGGCCTTCCGCCACTGGTTCGTCTTCTGCTTCCTGGTCAACGTCCTCGGCTTCTACTGGATGGCGCCGATTACCGTCCCCGGCTTCGTGATAAGCGCGGTTCTGATGGCGCTCTACACGGGGCTGGGTGGGGTGGTCCTGGCGCTGGTCCGGCGGCGGTTACCCCGCGTTCCCTACTGGGTCATCGCCGCGCTGGCCTGGGGCGCCATGGAGTACGTCAAGTCCCTGGACTTTTACGCCTTCCCCTGGCTGGCCATCGGCTACTCCCAGGCCCGGAACCTGCTGGCGGTGCAGACGGCGTCGCTGTTCGGGGTTTACGGCGTCTCGGCGGTGGTTATCGGTTTCAACGCCTTGGTTGCCGAGGTGGTTGATCTCCTGCGCCGGAAGGATTGGCGGGAGGCCCTTCTTCCCTGGGGCGCGTCCGCCTTTGGACTGGTGCTGGTTGTACACCTGGGCGGCCTGTTGGCCCTCGGCGAGCCCGCCTACACCGAGCATCCCGTGCGAGCGGCGATCCTCCAGGGCGGAATCCCCCAGAACCTGAAGTGGGCTCCCTATTTCCTCGCCTCGGGCGAAACCTACCGGATCTACGAGCATCAGATGGAGCGGGCTGTCGAGCGGGCCGGCTCCGATTACCTCGACCTGGTAATCTGGCCCGAGTCGGCGGCCACCTGCTACCTGGAGCAAACGCCGCGATGGTACGAACGGGTGCGCGGGATCGTCAACCGCTCCGGTTGCCGGCATCTGGTGGGTACCCAGGCGAGCGATGAACGCGGCGAGGGCGGTGCCGGGCGCCACTTCAACGCCGGGCTGCTTCTCGAACCAGGCGGGAATGAGCCGCTGGAGCGCTACTACAAAATCCACCTCGTCCCATTCTCCGAGACCATCCCCTTCGGGAAGGACTCGGAGCTTCTGAAGGGCATCCTCGAACAGGCGAGCGACTTCAACTTCGGCTGGCGAACGCCGCTCTTCGAGGTCACGCCCGGTCGCGGGCCGGCTCAGGTGCCCCGGTTGGATGATCAGGTCCCCGACGACGATTCCGAGAGACCCGAACTCACCGCGACGCTGCTCCCGGTGCCGCCCTTGTCCGAGGGTCCCGTCCTCGCCCGCTTCGGCCTCTTGATCTGTTTCGAGAGCATCTATCCCGAGATGGGGCTCGACTACACCCGGCGGGGGGCCGATTTCCTGGTCGTCATCACCAACGACGCCTGGTTCCGTCAGAGCGCCGCCCCCTACCAGCACGCCGAGGTTTCGATCCTGCGCGCCGTGGAAAGCCGCGTGCCGCTCCTGCGGGCGGCCAACGCCGGGATCAGCATGTGGGTGGACTCCTGGGGGCGCGTCCGTGACGAGACCCTTCTGGACACCGAGGACGTGATCCTGCTCGAAATACCCCGGGCCGAGGGACCGACACCCTACATGTTTTGGGGGGATGCGCTTCCCATCGGCGAGCTTGCCGCCTTTGTGGTCCTTGCGCTGTGCGCGGCCTTCGAGGCTTACCGGCGACGCCTGTCGTCGTCCCCAATCTATAAAAAAGGACTTGAAATGACAGACCATTTAGGCAGCCCGTATGAAACAAGTAGCGAAGAAACCGATTTATCGGCGCACTCCGGTAGGGCTGTAGCTTCTTTGGTTTTTGGGCTTCTGGGGCTTTTTGTTGTGCTGGCGCCGGCCGAGTGGCTGGGGTCAATTGGCAAAGTGCTGTGGTTTATCAGCATCCCGACGATGATTGTCGGCTTGGTTTTTGGGTGCAAGTCCTTAAGAACTTTGAGGCGGGGAATGGCAATCTTAGGAATAGTCCTTAATATCTTGGGGCTTGTGATAGCCATTATCGATTTTGCGATTGGATTTTATTTGGGTTACCACGGGCTACTTTAATTTACTCATGGTTGACCGGGGAGGCATAAAACAAAGGGCGGCCCCGTAGGACGAGTCCTCTGCGGGCCGCCGTGGTGGGCCGTCCATGTTGATTTACACTCGATTGCCGCCTAAGGCGAAGCCTCGATGCGGCAGTGGTGGGGAGCCGGGCGGCGGCGAATAGGGTCGGGATGGTGAACCGGTGCGGCGGCGCCCCCCGAACCGACCGCCTACTTGCGCCACGAGGTGATGACCGAATCAAGAAGGGGTGCGGCGTCCATGAACGAACCGGCGGCTTTGTGATACTATTACAATGTGCAGTGGCGGCCAGGCATGCGCGCCTTCCCGCCAGACTGCTGACCATCGTTCTGGTGTTCCTCGGCCTGGCCCTGCCAGGCTGCGGCGAGCTTAACGACGAGATCTACATCGCCGTCATGGTCGAGCGGCTTCGGCTCGTCTCCGAGGAGGGGTTGACGTCGAGGGAAGCCCTGATTAAAGCCGCCCGGCGTTACGGCACCACGGCCCAAAAGATGTACGAGTACTCGCGCTGGCTCTTCCGGGACCGGGACCGCGATGTGGAGGTGGCCGAAGAGATCGCCCGCCGGGGACTAAAATATCTGCGTGTTCGATGAAGTAAGGATGGATCCTCACCCATGAGTCGTTGCATTTTCCCGATACTGATCCTGACCGCCTTGGCCATCTGGGGTTGCGGTATGGAGGTGGACGACGACCTCTTCGTCAAGGTCTCGATCGACCGGCTCCGGATCATGTTCGATGAGGGACTGCCCCCCGAGGAGGCGCTGGAGAGGGCGGCCGAGGACAACGACACCACGGTCGAGGCGATCCGTGAGTACCAGGCCGAGCTCGAGCGGGACCCCGACCATCTCCGCGCGGTTCAAGACCGTATCAACCGGGAGACCGAGGAGCTCTTTACCCCTTCGCTCTTGCAGTAACCGGCCAAGGAAATGTTTAATCGAGACTGTGGCGAAACACTCCTCTTACCGGCGATGGTGCAGTTTCTGTAAATAGCCAATGATACAAGGGGCTTCAACCCCGCGCTAAAGGATAAGTATAGAGCGTCTTGGAGCGTCAAAGGATTATTTTTTCATTGGTTTCCTTCTATGACACGCGATACGCAACGCTCTCGAGGCGGTGGCACAGGTTTTTGCAGAAGTGAAGCTTGGCGGAGTTATTCACGGTCTATTTTACGCAAAAACTGTGCCACCGCCGGCGCGAAGTTGTCTCGTGATTCAGAGGTCTGTAAACGTTTATCGTTCGTTGGGAGGCGCGATGCGCAGGTCCCTCGTCATTCTTACGCTGATTCTGGTGATTCTTACGGGCTGCGGCTCCGACATGGATAACGAGACCTACGTCGGCATCATCCTGGCCAAGACCTCATACATGCTGGAGGACGAGCTGCCGGTGAATGAGGCGCTGGAGAGGGCTGCCGCCGATTACGACGTCACGCCCGACGAGGTCCTCCGGTTCGAGGAGTCCCTGGCCAACGACCCCGAGCGCCTGGGAATAATCGTCGAGATGATCATGAACGAGAGCGAGGAGCTGCGGGAGAAGTTCGCCGAACTTTACTCCCAGGCGTTGCCCGAGGTTGAGCCCCCCGAGGAACCGGCCCCGGCAGAGGAGGTCCAATGAGAAGCGCACACCTCATCGCTCTCGCCCTGGCAATCTTTCTCGCCGGTGGCTGCGGCTCCGATGAGATTACCGAGGAGCAGTACGTCGTCCTGATGAAGGACCTCGCCGTCGCCGAAGCCAACGGGGAGCCTTTACAGCCGGTGTACGAGCGTCACGGGATTGACCCGGATCAGGTCCGGGCCTTCGAGGCTGAACGGACCCCCGAGGAGCTGGCCGAGCTCACCGGCAGCGTCCTCGAGTCCGAGTACCTGGTAAAACCGAAGATGGACGAACAGACCTACATCGAGATCTCGGTGCTCACCGTTCAACTGGCCGGTGAGGGGGTGCCCGAGGACGAGATCCAGGCGCGGGTGGAGGAGGAGGTGGCCGCCCGGGGTTTTCCCATTAACGACCTGGACGAGTTCGCGACCTACGTGGCGGAGAACTCCGACGTCCAGGAGCGGGTGGAGAGCGCCCTCTTCGATGCCCTGGAGGCCATGGACAGCAGAGCCGCCACCACGGCGCGCCGGGGGCTCGAGGGATTGGCCGGGGATGATGCGCCGTAGAGCCCTTCCCCTCTTCTGTCTTCTAAGCCTTCTCCTGGCCTCTTGCGCCGGGGAGCTTACCGTGGAGGAGTATACCGACCTCCTGGCCGACCGTCTGGAGGCTGCCTCCCACGGAGAGGACCCCGATACCGTTCTCGTTGAGCGAGGGGTCGAGTACGAGGATTACGCACGTTTCGAGCTCGAGGTTCTCTCCGACTCCGATCTGGCCTCGGAGGTGCTCGAGATACTCCGCCGCGACCACCCCGACCTCCTCCCGCCCGAGCCGGACGGGACCCCCGGGGTCACGGATGAAGAGAAAAACCTGTAGAATCCCGCTGATTCTCATGGTCCTTGTCCTGACGGGCTGCGCCGATCGGGGTTTCGACGATTCCGACTATGTCGAGCTGACTGTGGATCTGACCTTGTTGGGCACCCGCCAGGGCGTAGGCGGCTCGATCCCGGCCGATCCGGCTCTCCGGGCCCGGTGGAGGGAGGAGCAGGTGGAGAAGCTCCTCGACGGGTATGGCCTGACCGAGGAGGAATATATCGCCTATTCCCTCGAGCTCCACGATAAACCGGAGCGCTACTCCCGGGTACTCAACGACATCGCGCTGGAGTTGGAGGTGCGCAACCAGAGCCTGCGCGACGAGGAGGCCCCCGAGGAGATCAAGCCACCGCCGGGCTCCTTCGGTTAACCTATCAGGTGTCCCGCCGTGAACCAACGGTATGAGGGTTTTTCTGCCCCTTTTTTGCACACCCCACCCCGGGCCGTGAAAATGTAGGGCGGCCCCGTAGGATGATTATCCTCTGCGGGCCGCCGTTTTGACCCTCACCCTAGCCCTTTCCTGGAGTGGAGAGGGGACATGAGGAACCCATCACGCCCGCCCCGCGAAGCACGTCACTCGTTAGATTTGTGCTTTGTGTAACCCGCCCTCTCGCCAACGGAACCCTCCGTATCATAAAATCTCACCGTTCTATTACTTCAGCGGAACGGCCCATGCCAGACACCTCTACAACGCTCAGGCGGGATGATCCGCGCGCCGGTTTCTGGTGGTCTCTCGCCGGCGTGACCATACCCGCCGCCGTGTTCTTCATCATCCCCGCTCTGACCGCCGAGCTCGGGGTGCTGGGGATGGGCGCCCTCTGGTTCCCCGCGGCGGTGGGCTTCTACCTCCTCCTGGCCCTCGTCCTCGGCCGCTTCAACAGGCTCGTCATCCCCCGGGGCGCGAGGTTGCAGGTGATCATCCTGGGCCTGGTCCAGGCGGTCGGCACAGCCCTCTTCTTCACCGCTCTTTCCGTGGCCGAGCCAAATCTGATCGCCTTCGTGGGCAACGCCACGCCGCTTTTCACCGTGGTCGGCAGTTGGATCATCTTCGGGGAACGGTTCCGGGGAAGGCAGCTCATCGGTGGTGTGCTCGTCGTAGCCGGGGCCCTGGTGATTACTCACTACGACGAGAGCGGCTCCCTAACCGGCATCCTCCTGATGGCCTCGGGCTGCCTCCTCTTTGCCGTGCACACCCTGTTGGGGCGGCACCTGACCCGGCGGGTGGACCCGCTGGCGCTGGGCTTCTGGCGGACGTCCTTCATGGCAGCGGGCTTTGTAATAGCCGCCCTGGTGAGTGGCGGCCTCCGCCTGCCAAGCACGGGGGACCAGTGGCTGTTACTTCTTATCGGCGCTCTGATCGGCCCCGTGGGCAGCATCTTCACCTACTACCTGGCCCTGTCGAACTGGGGCGCGGGGAAGGTGGACTTGGTGCGCTCGAGCCTCTCCCTCTGGGTGCTGGTCTGGTCGCTGGTCCTGTATGGTCACCTGCCGGCGCCGGTTCAGCTCGTGGGCGGTGCCCTGACCGTCGTGGGGGTTATTCTTCTGATAACCCGTCGGAAGCCGGGCGATGAATCCTCGCCGTAACGTTCTTTTCAGTAACCGCAGAGGGGGAGAAAAGAAATGGACGAGCACCATGAGGCCAACCGGCGGCACTGGGACGAGCTGGTTCCGATCAACGCCGAATCGAAATTCTACAAACTCGCGGGCTTCAAGACCGGTCGCTCGACGCTGGACGAGGTCGAGCTCGCGGGCATCGGCGACGTCCGGGGGAAGAGCCTCCTGCACCTTCAATGCCACTTCGGCCTGGATAGCATGTCTTGGGCGCGGCTGGGGGCGAAGGTAACCGGCGCGGACTTCTCCGAGGAGGCCATAGCCTTGGCGCGGTCCCTGGCCGAGGAGCTGGACATTAAGGCAAACTTCGTCTGCTCCGACCTCTACGACCTCCCGAAAAACCTCGACGGAATCTTCGACATCGTTTTCACCTCGCACGGCGTGCTGCCCTGGCTTCCCGATCTGGGGCGCTGGGCTGAGGTGATAGCGCATTTTCTAAAACCAGGCGGCGTCTTCTACATCGTTGAGAGCCATCCGACCGCCCACATATTCGACGATGAGATCGAGATACCCGAGCTCAGGGTCCGCTACCCCTACTTCCACAAAGGGCCGATGCGCTTCGAGGACGAAGGCTCTTATGCCGATCCGAACGCCGTGGTGCGAAACAAAACCACCTACGAATGGGTGCACCCCTTGAGCGAGGTGATCAACTCGCTGATAGCCGCGGGCCTGCGAATCGAGTATCTAAAAGAGTACCCTTTTTGCGCTTGGAAGCTGCTGCCGTTCATGGTGCGGGGCGACGACGGCTGGTGGCGGTTGCCGGATGGAAACCAGAGCCTTCCGCTCATGTTTTCATTGCGGGCGGTTAAGGAAACGGTTTAGTCCAGATACAACATTGTGTGGTATCGCTCGCGGGGATGATTGTCGTACAAAGATAACCTCTAACCGCGGAACCGGGATGCAACACGCTGCGTCGCCGTTTCAGATTGACACGTCTAGGGTTGCGAGGGTAGAATCTCTTTACAGACATGTATTCAGCGACCTGTGGATGAGGAGAGGAAAAGAGCCTGACTCCGAGACGGAATCCGCGTGCCGGCGGTTACCGCCGCCTGGATGCGTGAGGTGGACCGGCTGATGGTCGAGGTGTACGGCGCCGGGATGCGATAGTAAAACTGACGTCGTAGTTATTTGGAGTTCTGTGGCCTTCTCGGACTTATTTCGAATCAAGCGGGAGATCATCGAGGTCGGGCGGCGGATGTACGCCCGGGGGATGGTGGCCGCCAACGACGGCAACATCTCGGTTCGCCTCGGCGGGGGTCTCTTCGCGGTCACCGCCGCCGGGGTGAGCAAGGGCTTCATGACGCCCGACGACATCGTGGTCGTAAACGAGGAGGGCCGCAGGATCGAGGGCGGCGGGAGGCCCACCAGCGAGGCCAAGCTGCACCTCTTCGCTTACTCCCGTCGTCCCGACGTGGGGGCAATCTGCCACGCCCACCCCCCATATGCCACCGCCTTCGCCGTCAGCGGCCGCGAACTGCCGCCGAACATCCTCCCCGAGATCATCCTCACCGTGGGCGGCGAGATTCCGCTCACTCCCTATGCCACGCCTTCAACCGAGGAACTGGCCCGCTCCATCGAGGAGCACCTGGTCGAGGCAAGCGCCTTCCTCCTGGCCAACCACGGCGCCCTGACCCTGGGCGAGGACCTCTGGCAGGCCTACTACCGGTTGGAGACCCTGGAGCATTACGCGAAGATCGCCTGGCTGGCGCTGTCGCTGGGCGGAGCGACGCCGCTACCCGAGGGGGAGCTGGACCGGCTGTGGTGCATCTCGAAGGGGATGGCGCCCGACTGCCGCGAACCGGGAGAGAGCGGCGAGACCGCACCGCCGGGTGCGGGTTAAACCAGTTGATACCCCGGGGAGGTTAACGATGAGAGTAAGCAGGGTTGCCCTCATTATGTTTTTAACGGCGTCTCTGGTCACAGCCGCGGCGGACGAATCGCCAACGGAGGAAGCAATGGCCGATAAACCGCAAGTCAGAATCGGCTTCATCTACAACTGCACGAACTCGCTGGAGGACACCCGGCGCTTCTACACCGAGCTCTTGGGGATGGAGGAGTCGGCATACAAGCCGGAGTGGAACTACCTCTGCTACAAGATAGGGGAGCTGGAGTTCATGTACTTCGGAGCCGACTGCGAGCTTACGCCTCCGGATGAGTTCGCCAGCCAGCCGGGCTGGGCGGGGGGAACCCTGGAGGTGACGAGCTGGTCGGTGGAGATTCCCGAGGCTGATTTCGGAAAAACAGTGAAGCGGCTCAAGGCCGCGGGTGTCAGGGCCTTCGATGATGACCCGGAGTGGCGGGTTGACAGCTACTGGGGTTACTCGGTGCTGGACCCCAACGGCGTCACCGTCGAGGTGTACACCATCCCCAAGGAGAAGCCGGCCTCGGAGAATTGGACGGATTGAAACGATTCGAGGCGGTACGTTTCTTGCTACAAAATACGGCGGGTAACCTGATCACCCTCGTTTAGGCAGACCGGATGACACCGAGACGCAAGTTCAGAAAGGTTCTTCTCTGCGGCGCGGGCGAAGCCGGAAGGATGATTGCCCGGGAGATCCTGCACAACTCGTCGTACAAGTACATCTGCGTCGGTTTCCTCGACGACGACGAGGAGAAGTTCGGCTGGGAGATAGAGAGCGTTCCGATCCTGGGTCCCATTGACGAGCTGCCGAAGTACGTCGCCGAAACCGGGGCCGAGGAGGTGCTCATCACCGTGCCGAGCGCCTCGGGCGTGCTGGTGCGCCGGGTTTCCGAGCTCTGCGACGAGGCCGACGTCGTCTTCCGCGTCCTGCCGTCCCTCTTCCAGGTCATCCACGGCGACGCCATGTTGACCCAGGTGCGCGACGTGCGACTGGAGGACCTTCTCCGCCGCTCACCCATCGAGCTCGATCTGGATCTGATCAGCCGCTTCATCGTGGACAAGACCGTTCTGGTCACCGGGGCCGGGGGCTCCATCGGCGCCGAGATCTGTTGCCAGGTAGCCACCTTCAACCCCCGGAAGCTCGTCCTGCTGGGGCACGGCGAGAACTCCATCTTCGACACCTACCACGACCTATATCGGAGCAGCCCGGCCTGCGAGGTGGTAACCTCCATCGTGGACCTGCGGGACAAGCTGCGCCTGGCCAGGGTCCTCGAGGTGCATCGGCCCGAAATCATCTTCCACGCCGCCGCCCACAAGCATGTCCCCCTCATGGAGGACAACCCCTGCGAGGCCTTCGCCAACAACGTGGGCTCCATGCTGGCCCTGGCCGAGCTGGCCCCGGTCCACGGCGTCGAGCAGTTCGTCCTCATCTCCACGGATAAGGCGGTGGAGCCGTGCAACGCCATGGGCGCCTCGAAGGCGGCCTGCGAGGTGATCGCCCATCTGGCAGACCGGGATAACCCCGGCTGTCGTTTCATCGCCGTTCGCTTCGGCAACGTGCTGGGGAGCCGGGGAAGCGTGTTGGAGCTCTTCAAGCGGCAGATCGAGCGGGGCGGTCCGGTCACCATCACCGACGAGCGAATGGAGCGCTTCTTCATGACCATCCCCGAGGCGGTGGAGCTCGTGCTTCAGGCCGCCGCCGTGGGGACCGGGGGTGAGATCTTCGTCCTTGACATGGGCCAGCCGCTACGCATTAAGGACCTGGCGAAGATGCTCATCGAGCTCTCCGGCTACACCGTGGACGAGATCCCAATCACGTACACGGGCCTGCGTCCCGGGGAGCGCCTGACCGAACGGCTGTTCTCCGCGGCCGAGGAGCGCCTACCCAGCTCCCACCCCCAGGTGATGATCGCCCGCCACAACGGGGTCTATACCGAACTCTGGGACGTGATCCGTAAGCTGCACAAGGCCGCCGTCGAGTTGAAAACCGACGAGCTGGCCGGCCTGGTGAAGCAGATCGTGCCCGACTCCACCTGGGAGCCAAGGGGGTCCGCCTTTTAGCTTCGATCACCCTCCATCCCATCGTATCTCACCCAACTCCTCCAACGGCCCGCCGAACCCCAAGACAAGGGGATTCATCCCCTTGCGGATCTGAACAAGGGATTAAACTGAGCGAACCGAGCGGAGCGAGCTATGCTCCCGGCAAACCGAGCTATGCCTCTGGCAAAACCCCTTGTCTCGAGTGATTCTTTGTTAAAACCCCTTGTCTGGGGTGATGCTTTGTTAAAATCCCTTGTCTCGAATGGGCTTCGGTTCAGATTGACAGGTTTCCCCGCAGGCTGGCGTTTCAAATTGGAAAAAAAAAAGGTGGTGATTGGCGCCTTTGGTGTTATTATACCGTCCCGATGCTAACCGTGGAGGTGTTCGGTGTCTCAAACTGAAGTGCCCATGCCGGTGAGGAAGCGGATCGCCCTGATCGCCCACGACAACCGCAAGGTGGACCTGGTCGAGTGGGCCCGCTTCAATCGGGGCGTACTGGCGGAGCACGAGCTGTACGGCACCGGCACCACGGG
>SDBS01000374.1_pt1 | contig 42153 bp, 45 predicted proteins | sample 2277091 | NCBI WGS metagenome assembly SDBS01 (sample SAMN10404972, study PRJNA504765) | marine sediment metagenome | isolation source: marine sediment core GS10_PC15, 163 cmbsf | place: Arctic Ocean: Southern Knipovich Ridge | collected 2010
CTTTTTTGACTGTCTTTTTCCAATTATCATGGGCACTGGATTCCTTGCCTACAGAAAAAATAGTACCCATTTGTACACCATTGGCACCTATTTTTAAAGCTCTAAAAATATCCAAACCATTTAGAATTCCACCAGCAGCAACAAGAGAAAAATTAGGATCAATTTTATCTTTATATTTAATCTTAGCTTTCTTAAGAAAATCAACTGCTTGAGGCAATAAAGTCCAGATGCTTTGATTAGCTTCTATTCCAATATGCCCTCCAGCTTTGCCGCTTTCTAAAATTACTCCAGCAAGTCCAAGATGTGCAGCCGTTGCTACTGCCTTCGGTTCAGAAACAATCAAGAAAACAGGAATCTTTTCTTTTATGTCCTTGAGAAAATCTTTGCCCGGAAACCCAGCTCCAATTATCAGTAAATCTGCTTTTTCTTTAATAGCTACGTTTACATTTTTTCTAAATTCCCTAGTAGCAACCATAATGTTTACGCCAATTATACCTTTTGTTTTCTTACGGGCACTTTTGATTTCTTCTGCCAATTCTTCAGGATGCAATCCTGATGCACCAATCACACCAACTCCACCTTCTTCAGCAACAGCTGCTGCCAAAGGAGCCATGGAAATTCTTACAGCCATTCCACCTTGGATTATGGGTAGTCGCGATTTAAGATCACCAATTTTTAATTTAGGCAACTTAATCATTTAAACCACAACCTTTTTATACCCAAGAACACTGTTGATAATATCAGGGATTTCTTCATTAATTTCTTTAATTCTTGGGGCAACTTTTTCACCAATCATTAATGATCCCAATTCAACATCCCCATCTATTAGACCTTTTTCCATTGCACCTGTTCCAAACCAAGAGAGCATCTCTTTTCTTGAATCTTCTGACATCTTGGATTTTTTAACCAACTTCTCCAATTTATCCTCCAAGGTTTCAAAAGCTATAGTGAAAGGGTTTTTTAACGCTCTAACTGGATGACCAATTGAAGAGCCAGTAACATGAGTACACTTTCCTTTAGCTTCTTTAACTGCCAGCTTATAATTCCTATGAGCAATTGAGGGCTTTGCAACTGCAAAACGACTACCTAGCCCAACTCCAACAGCACCTTGACCTATAGCCCACTTATAATCTTCATAATCATAGAAACCAGCAGCAGCAACAACAGGCTTATCATATTTTGCTGCAATTTCTAATGCAGGCAAAAGAAGATCTTTAGTATATTTTGGACCTAGGTGACCACCTGATTCTCTGCCTTCAGCATCATAAAGATCAGGATTAGCAACTCTTTCCCAAAGAGGGATATAGTCTTCTCTGCCAATACGAGCAATAACCTTTATTCCTTTTTCTCGAAGTGCTTGAACAATATTTTTTGGAGGTCTTGAGAAAGCACTAAGGCTTACATATCGAACAACATCACTATTTTCTAAAATCACTTCTAAAACTTTGTCTCTTTCTTTTTTAGGATTAGTACTCAAGATATTCACACCAAATGGTTTATTACCACATCTTTCTCTCATCGAACTAATCTGAGCTTTTGTAAATTTTGCATTAGCATTGCCAATACCAAGATATCCAGCTGCACCTTCATTTATAACTTCAGAAATCAACTCATAAGTTCCTATCCAAGCCATTGGTTCACAAATTATATTTTTCTCACAGCCAAAAATATCTCCAAATGTCTGCAATTACCTCACCACCTTTAATTTTCTTTTTGATGTTTTTTAATATATTCCACTGCATCTCCAACTGTATAGATAGATTCAGCTTCTTCATCAGAAATTTCTATTCCAAATTCCTCTTCTAAAGCCATTACCAATTCTACGATAGCCAAAGAATCAGCACCAAGATCATCTTGAAAATCGCTATCTGGTTTTATTTCTTTTTCATCTATTGTTAATATACCAGCTGTAATATTCCTTACTTTTAAAAGAATTTCATCCTCATTACTCATCAAAATCACCTCTTTCTAGATTAATCCTAAATTACCAGACCTCCATCAAGACCAATTATTTGCCCCGTAATGTATTTTGCTTCATCTGAAACTAAAAAACTAACTAGCAAAGCTACATCATCAGGTGTACCAAATTTTCCAAGAGGAATTTTTTCAATCACCAACTTTTGCTTCTCTTCTGGAATTTTTTTTGTCATTTCTGTTTCAATAAACCCTGGTGCTATTGCATTGACTCTAACTCCACGGGGAGCTAATTCTTTTGCTACTGTTTTTGTTAATCCAATAACTCCAGCTTTGGAAGCAGAATAATTAACTTGACCAGGGTTACCATAAACACCTACGATTGAAGAAATATTTATAATCGCCCCTGACCGTTGCTTCATCATATGTCTTGCTGCAGCTTGCATACAATTAAATGTCCCTTTGAGATTTACAGCAATAACATCATCCCAATCCTTTTCCTTCATTCGCAGAAGCAAATTATCTCGAGTAATTCCTGCATTATTAATTAGAATATCTATCTTGCCAAATTCATCATTTACTCCATTAATTAAAGCTTTTGCTTCTTCTAATTTGGAAATATCTGCTTGAACAAATAATGCTCTAACTCCAAAATCTTTTAATTGTTCAATTAATGAATCTGTATTTTCATCTCTTGTTATATCATTTACTACAATATGAACTTCTTGATCAGCTAATTTTAAACATATAACTTTTCCAATTCCTCTTGCACCACCTGTTACAACAGCAACTTTCCCACTTAAATCCTCATACACAACAATCACTCCCTTTCTTCAACTTTTTCAATAATATATAATCCCAGATCACAAAAAGTTTTAATTATAAATTCTCCAGGTTCTTCTTTAAAAAACTTTTTAATAGGAACTTTTATGTCAAATTCATCATTTACTGCTTCTGTTAATTTTTTGATAGGAAAATATGGACAACCAATAATAAAATCCCCATTTTGTTCAAATGAAGATTTTAAATTCAATTTTATCTTCATCAACATTGAAACAATAGGCTACTACTTTTTTTAATCTATCAAATATCAATCTTACCTCATCTCTCATTTTCATCACCTTCAATAATTTCTTTGTCTAGCTTACTCTTTAACTTTTTAACTATATCACTCTGGACAGCTTCCTTTGCAACTTTAATTGAATTCTTTATGCCTATTGCTTTTGCACGTCCATGCGTCACAATACAAATACCATCAATACCCAGTATAGGTGTACCTCCATATGCTTCTGGATCTAAATTAGATTTTATCGTTTGAAAATGAGATTTTACAAATGCGGTAAAAATCTTGACTAAAAATGTTGAGGTTAATTCTTTTTTAATCTCTGAGAATACCATTTTCGTTATCTCCTCTCCAAATTTCAAAATAATATTACCTATAAAACCATCACAGATAATAATGTCTACATTCCCAGAAACAATATCGCCACCTTCAACATTACCTATAAAATTAAGAGAAGATTTCTTCAACAAGCCATAAGCTTGTTTTGCCAACATATTCCCTTTTCCATATTCTTCGCCTATGTTTAAAAGACCTATTTTAGGATTAAAAATAGCAAATTGTTCTTTAATGTATACAGTTCCCATTGTCGCAAACCAAAGAAAATCTTTAGCTGTACAATCTATGCTGGCACCTACATCTAACAAAAGTTTAGGACCATATGGAGTAGGAATTACAACTGGCAAAGCTGGTTTTAATTTTTGAATCCGACCTAGATTGAGTATTGCTGCTGTAACAGTAGCTGCGGTATTGCCTGCAGAAACTAAAGCATCTGCTTTTCCTTTTTTTACCAAATGAGCTGCCTTCATTATAGAACAATTTTTTTTAGAACGTATTTTTTCTATAGATTTTTCTGACATATCAATAAATAAATCAGTATGAATTATTGTAATTCTATCTTCAGGTATTACACCTTGAAAATTCTCTTCCAGCTTTTCTTTTTTACCTATCAAAAGAATATGAACATCAAAATCAGAGATTGCTTGTAATGCTCCCTTTACTATTTCAAAGGGGGCATTGTCACCTCCCATTCCGTCAACAGCAATAGTTATCTTTTTCATTCCTTTTCATCTCCTTTTAAAGGAAACTCTATTTTCTGTACCACAAATCAATCTTTTGATATTATCCTTATGTCTAAAAATTACAAAAAAAGCAATAACAAAACTGATTCCTGTAAGCCAAATATTATAACCAAAAATAACCATCAAAAAAGGGAATAAAAAAACAACAACAACAGAACCTAAAGATATATATTTACTTATCAATACAATCAAACACCAAATAGCAAATAAAATACCAGCTATTTTAAAATTAAAAGCCAGTAACACTCCAACTCCTGTAGCTATTCCTCTCCCACCTTTAAAACCAAGCCAGGGTGAAAAAATATGTCCTGAAATAGTAGCCATACCCACAACTATTGTTATCAAATCATTTTGGTTAAAAATATTTCTGCTTACCAAAACAGGAATTACTCCTTTTGAACAATCAAAAATAAAAGTTAAGAATCCTGGAAATGGGCCACAAACTCTCCAAACATTAGTAACACCAATATTTTTACTTCCTTCTTTCCTAACATCCTTTTTCCAAAATTTTCCAATAAGCAATCCAAAGGGAACAGATCCTAATATATAGGAAAAAAACAAAAAAATCAGAATTTTCATCATAAACACTTCCTTTATTTTTTATTTAATTCTTAAAGTACTTAAGTGTTACAAAAAGTGTTCTTTTGTTTTTAACAAGAACACTTTAGTTTATTACAAGAATATTTTTATGTCAAATTTAATTTCTTCTCTTTTTTAATTTACTTTCTTGAGGAAATTTAGATCCTTTATATTTAGCACCTGGTTTTTTATAATAAGGGATTTCTACTTCCGAAGAAAGTTCTTGAAAAACCAACTGACAAATAGACATTCCTGGATATAATAAAACAGGCATCATTCCAATATTAGTAATTTCTAAAGTCAAACATCCATAAAATCCAGCATCAACATGACCTGCTGTTGAATGGATGACTATTCCCAATCTACCCAGACTGCTTTTTCCATCAATCCTAGCTGTAATATTAAGAGGTAAACGAATATATTCCAACATTACTCCTAAAATAAACTCTCCTGGTTGCAAAATAAAAGGTTTGTTTTTTGGAATTTTAATTAATTTAGTCATCTTTTTAATATTTTGAATATTTTTTGTATCAACAGCTATTTTACTCATATGATTAAAAATTCGAAATTGATTACCCAGTCTTAAATCTAATGAAGAAGAACCTAATTGCTTTTTCAAATTAGGTTTAGGAGTAATTTTAATCTTATTTTCACTTAAATATTTTTTAATATCTTTGTCTGATAAAATCATATTTTTGACTTTCTAATTTTTTTATTGTAAAATTATGTATTCTTTGTAAACTACATAAATTATATAGCAATATTTTTATTTGAGCAAATTTAATAATTGTATTTTTTAAAAAACTATGTTATATTAAAATATCTAAATTTAAGTATAAAAAATTTGCATTTTCTCACAAAAATATGATATATTGGGAATGAAAAAAGAATCTTATTAATTTTTTGTTTTAAAGAAATATAACTAATGGAAAAACAACTTGCAACAAAAATTGGAAAATTAAGTCCTCAAAAATCAAAGGGAGGATTTTTTACTGCTTATTCTTATCAACCAGAAGAATTCCTGGAAAAACAGCATGGCAGTTTATTTTTTATTGTTGAAATTGCCAGTCCTTCTCCTTCTTCTTCCGAAATTGGAGAAATGATCATTGAAGTAATAAAAGAAGAATATTATAGTGATTTAAATCGTGATCCTCTTTCATCTCTTGAATCAGCATTAAAATCAGCTAATGAAGAATTAGGTTTGGTTTGTGAACAAGGAGAAACTGATTGGTTAGGAAAATTAAATATTATCTGTGGAGTCTTGGCCGGAGAAAATTTTCATCTAACCTGTGTAGGTTCAGCTGAAGCCTATCTTGTGCGCAATGAAAAAATAACACACGTTAGTAAAGGTTTATCTACACCATCCAACGCTTCTTCTTATCCTTTAAAAACATTTGCCAATATTGCCTCAGGAGATATAGAACCAAAAGATAAAATCATCCTAAGTTCTCCAGGACTGTTCTATTATGTATCTTTAGAAAAATTACGAAAAATTGTAACAGAAAACGATCCTGCAAAAGCAATTTCTCAATTAGCTAAATTTCTTGAGACAGAAGATGGAGTAGGAGAAATTAGTGCTTTAATTTTAGAAATAAATACAGTAGAAGCTATATCACAAGAAACAGTTGAAGAAGAAATATATATAGAAGAACCCAAAAGCAAAATTAAATCAATTTTAGAAAGCGTTAAAACAAAAAATATTCCTAAAAAAATAAAATTATCTTTTTTGAAAATTGGAAGCTTGATATTAACTATAGGCAAAACAAGTTCAAACTTTTTAAAAAGTAAAATTATACCTAATGTAAAAAATTCCAGCAATAAAATTAAATCAGAATTAAAAAAAGGAACAGAAAACATAAAAGATTATAGAAAAGAACAAACTCTGAAAAAAGAAATAGAACAGGCAAGAATAGAAGAAGCAAATATGGAAGAAAAAAAGATAGAACAAATAAATCAAGAAGAGATAAAAACACAAGAACAAGAACAGATAGAAAAAGTTGAAGAACATCCTCAAGAAATATCTCAAGAGCATCAAGAGAAAAAATCTTCAAAAATATATCAAAATTTCACTTCAAGTTTTCAAGAGGGATATAAAATATTTAAACAAAAAATAAAAAATATTTCTTTTGATTCTATTAAAAAATTTAAACCAACGGGAGGTTCTAAAAAACTTTTCCTATTTTTAACAACATGTTTAATTGTTTTCTTTTTATTAAGCACAATTGGTTTTGCTTATAAACGCAAAAGAGATACCAAATTTACTCAGTTAGATAATATATATACCCAAGCTGTTAAAAAACAAAAAGATGCTAAAAATCTATTAATTTATGATGACCGAAACGAAGCTAGGGGTATTTTAAATGAAGCTCTGTCTTTAACTGATCAATTGATTCAAGAAAATTATAAAATAGCTCAAGTTAAAGGATTAAAAGATTCTATCTATGATGAGCTAGACAAAGTCAACGGAGTAACACGAATATCAAACCCAGAAATATTGGGAGATTTTTCTCAAACAGGAGCAGATGAAATAACTACCTCTAGAATTTTATTAATTGATAATGAACTTTACTCATTTAATCCAGAGATAAACATAATTTATAAATTAAATTTAGAAACCAAAGAACCAAAAATAGTCTTTGATAAAACTCCTGCTCGAGTTGAAAATTTTCAAGAAGCTTATGTTTTAAATAAAAATATTTTAATTTACGACCAGACTTCAGGAATTAACATTTTTGATTCTTATGATAATAGTTTTACCCAACAAACTTTACCTCTAGGTCAAAAGTGGAGTAGAATAAAAGACTTTGCTCTTTATGGAAATAATCTATATTTATTATGTCCTGAAGAAAATCAGATATTTGTTCATTTTAAAACTTGGCAAGGATATTCTAAAGGATGGGATTATATAGATGAAGAGACAGATTTAAATAATGCAGTTTCTATAGCTATACCCGGCGAAGTTCTAGTTTTGAAATCTGACGGAACAATTTTGAAATTTTCTAGAGGCTACCAACAAGATTTTACAATTACAAATATGCCTGATCCATTAAATGAACCAACAGAAATTTTTACTGATACTGACACAAAAAATATTTATATTGTTGATTCCAATAACAAAAGAATTGTAGTTTTAGATTATGAAGGTAAATTCATAAATCAATATGTTTGCGAAGATTTTGATAATATTACAGGGATTCATATAAATGAGACAACATCTACAATGTATATTTTAAACAATAATAAAGTTTATAATATAAATATAGAATCATCTTTGGTTAGCACAGAATATTAAAAATTCTATATTGTAATATAAAATATATAAAAATATCATCCAAAACGGATGATTTTTTTATTTAAATAAAAGAGAGGGGCTTTGTCATATTTTTATGACCAGTTTCCCTCAACAAAAATTTAATTTAATTTTTCAATCCTTGGTTTAAAATTTAATTTTTTAAACAAATTAATATATTCTTCTGGAGTAATTTCCTGCCAAGGTTTATCCAATAACACAACAAATGCTGCTTCTAAAACATTAGTTCCAAAAGACCTGCCTTGAAATTCAGGAGTAGTAGTTATAACCATTTGTACTCCCCTATTTTTAAGATCTTCAATATCTTCTTGAGTTACAGTATTGGTTAATATAATTTTTTCAGTCATATCATCAGGAATATACCTTTTAATATAAAGATAATCTCCAGCTATAATATCGGCTTCCTTATAATACTTCTGATATCTGGATTTTACCTTCCCATCCTGTTTGGTGCCCGTTGGATAGAGAATAGAAAAAGGCATTTTAGTAACAAAAGGTAACAATATTTGAGCAAGCTTTATAAATGTAGAATATGAACGAATAGGTATAGGGATTTTCAAACCAAAAATCAAATCTCCAAAAATCATTTTGCATCCAGAATCTGTCAATGCTTCTGCCATTCCAAATCGATCTACTGCTGAAGTCATCAGAACAGTTTTATCACAAAGAGATAAGTTGAGTTCCTCTTTTAGATAATTAACAACTTCCCTTTCCAAAGTATTTTTTAATCCACTTCCATCAACAACCGGTGTTTCTCTTACCACACTACAAAGTATTAATCCATCTAATATTTCATAGCTTTGATCTCCTGCTCTAAGAAAAATATCAATTCCTCCCAAACCAATGGCATCTACTTTTCCATCTAATTCTTTTAAAAGTTCAAAGGCTTTTTTAAAACTTCCATTTGTTCCAACCCGGGAAATATTAAATTTTTCTCCCAAAAGTTCCACCTCTACTTGATGATCCCTTTTAGAAGAACCCAAAGAGACACTAACCACCTCACGCATGTCTTTCATCTCCTTTTAAATTATAAAGGTTCGTCACATTTTTTCTGGAGCAGAAATTCCCATTAAATCTAAAGTGTTCTTTAAAACTATTTTAGTTGCTTGAATTAATTTCAATCGGGCAGCTGTTAAGTTTTTATCATCAGACAACACTTTACATTCTTCATAGAAATTATGGAATCTATCTGCCAGAGAAATACTATAATAAGGAATCCTATGAACTGAATAACTTTGAGCAATTTCGGAAACCAACTCTGGAAATTTGTTTAAATGTTTAATTAAAGTAAGTTCTGCTGGATGATTTAATAAATCCAAATCCATTTTATTTATACTTTCTATTTTTGTCTTTTTATTTGCACGACGAAGTATACTATTAAGTCGTGCATAAGCATATTGAACATAATATACAGGATTCTTTTCTGATTTTTCTTTGGCTAAATCCAAATCAAAATCCATATGGGTATTAAAAGAATGCATTAAAAAGAAAAATCTTGCAACATCCTTCCCCACTTCATACAAAAGTTCATCCAAAGTAATATAGGTCCCTGTCCTTTTGGAAATTTTAACTTCTTTACCACCTTTTATTAAACGAACCAGTTGATAGATTATAATTTTAAGTTTTCCTTTATATCCCAAAGCTTCAGAAGCTGCTAGCATCCGCTTTACATACCCATGATGATCTGTCCCCCAAATATTAATCACCTGATCAAATTTTCTTTCAATTTTATTTTTAAGATAGGCAAAATCTGAAGCCAGATATGTTGGAGCTCCGTCTTTTTTTATCAACACTCTATCTTTATCATCACCAAATTTTGTTGACAAAAACCACAAAGAACCGTCTTTTTCTTTTTTAGTAAGCTTTTTTTTCTTGAGAATTTCAATTATTTTATTCACTTCATTTTTCTTGTGTAAATCACTTTCTAAAAACCATTTGTCAAATTTAATTTCCATCTTCAAAGTGGTGGGTTTTATTAAATTTTCTAAAATATATTTTATAACTTTTTTCCCATAATATTTAGGATCATTCGTATCAACCCATTCTTTAAATTTTTTATCATCTTTATATATTTTAAGTAATGTCATCAAATAATCACGTTTATACAAATCTTCAGCTTTTGTATTTTTATCCATTTTTACCATATATAGCATAGATTCACCTAATTTTTCAGTTTGGTTTCCAACATCATTAATATAATATTCACGTTTTACTTTATAATCTGCTTTTTTTAATACAGAAGCCAAGACATCTCCGGAGACACCTCTACCATTACCAATTGTCAAAGGGCCTGTGGGATTAGCTGAAATAAATTCCACCTGAACTTTTTTGCCTTTTCCCAAATTTAGATCTCCATATTTTTTTTCTTTGTCCAAAATTTCTTTCAATTGATTTCGTAAATATTCTTTTGACAAATAAAAATTTATAAATCCTGGTTTTTTAACTTCAATTTTCTCCAATAAATCATTCTTGGGAAAATTATCAACTATAACTTGGGCAATTTCCATTGGATTTTTTTTATTTTTTATTTGTAAAGCAAAATTAGTAGAATAATCACCAAATTTTGAATCTCTTGGATATTCAATCTTAATTTCTTGTAATTTAAATTTTCCCAACTTTTTTTGGGATTTTGTTAGTGCTTTTTTAATTAATTTTACAATCTCATCTTTAACCATAAGATTCCTTTACTGATTTATAGTATACTAATTTACTAACATAATCACAAATTAAAAAACTACATTATTTATATATAAAAAAATGGGGAGGCAGAAATAACTTATATAAAGTTATGATATTCCACCTCCCCAATATTATTTTTTTGATTTTTTCAGCCAGAAATTAGATAATCCTCAATTTTCACTTTTCCTTTTTTGATATTATCTTCATGTTCATTTAATGCTCTACTAACTGATCCATCTTCTCCCAAATGATTTTCCCAAACTACATCAGCAAAAAATGGTATTAAGGTCATAACTTTAATATGTGATACATATTTCTGATAATACTGAGGGGTACGAGGAATAGAATCTGTAGTAATAAGAGTAATATTTGATTCAATTAATTTCTCTTCAGCTGATTTACCATCTTTATCTTTACTACCCAACCAGTGTGAACAGAAAGCATAATAATTTTCTTTATGTAAATCTATTTTTTTTACTGCCTCAATCCCTTTTACAACAGAACCTAAAGTATCACCCATATCATCGAGTAAAATTTTTGTTTTACTTTCTACATCACCTATTACATATTTTACTTCTATATTTCTATCATCTCTACGATGTTTACCTATTACAGCATAATCTGCTTTCAAAATATTTGCCTGATCCACTACTCTTTCAAATCCTCCTACATCAGGAGAAATAACTACCAAATCACTTTTTTTAAATTCTTTTTTAGCTTTAGCCCAAAGAATAAATAGAGGTGTTGCAAATATATGATCTAATGGTTTTCTACTAAAAGCTTCTTCTGTCTTCTGATGGATATCTGCTGTGACTATACCCCAAAATGTATCATAAGCAGCCGCTTGTATAAGATCAAATATTAACCTGGCAGTTATAGGCTCTCTACCTTTAGTTTTTCGATCCTGGCGCTGATAGGGTAAAAAAGGAAGATATACTTTAATTCTCTTTGCACTTGCTAATTGAATCGCATTTATCAATATCAATAACTCAAAAAGCTCTGCATGAAAAAGATTTGCATCATCGCCTTGATGAAAAGATTGAAAAAGATGAACTTCTTTATCTCTAACTGAAGTTCCTAATCTAACAAAAATTTCTTCATTAGAGAAATTCATAATATTAGTACTTGATAATCCAAAATCTTCACTTTCAGGCGCATTGATCTTTTCTCTCAATTCAGCTACTACTTCTTGAGCAAAAGGAATACCTGCTCTTCCTGAAAGAATTATTAAATGCTTGCCATTATATTTTACCATTTCTTCCTCCTCAGTATTTTTTTCTCTTCTAAAAATTTCCGGTTAAATTGTTAAAGGGCTTTTTAAAAATCTAATGTGATATTTTATAATAATATATTTAAATATATTGTCAATATTTAATTTTATAAGAGACCCGACCTCCAATAGTAAAAAAGAACTTTAGGGAGGCCCACCTTGACTTGGCGAGGCAGGTCGGGTCTCCAAAAGTTTTTATATAATTTAGAATCAATATTATTTATGATATGATAAGTTTAGATAAATATTAATATTATAATTTTTTAAATTACACCGTAGCAAAGCGGAGATAATATTTATAAGGTAATCTATGGCCAGAAAAATTATAAGTAAAAATAAAAAAGCATATTTTGATTATGAAATTCTAGAAAAACTAGAAGCAGGGATTATATTGTCCGGACATGAGGTAAAATCAACAAAAACAGGACATATAAATTTAAAAGGAAGTTATGTCACTATTTCCAATAATGAAGCTCATCTTTTAAATTCTCATATTGCTCCATATAGATTTGCCGATCTTAAAGATTATAATCCTACCAGAACCAGAAAATTATTACTTCACAGAAAAGAGATTAATCATTTAATTGGAAAATCACAAACCAAGGGTATATCGTTAGTTCCTTTGCGAGTATATATTAAAAACAATTTTATTAAAATAGAAATTGGTATTGCCCGCGGAAAGAAAAAATATGACAAACGAGAAGATATTAAAAAGAAAGAAGCAAAAAGAAATATTCAAAGGGCTTTAAAAAATAGATAAAATAGTGTATAATATTAAAGCTATGGGGGTGTCTTAGATTCGACAAGAGTACTTTAAATAAATAGTGCAAGCCGAGAATGCTAACCATCTCGTGATTTGTTGGCAAATTCTAAGTGCAAACTTAGTTGACAGGGTCAGAAGTGCTTTTGCACAGCTGGTTCCTGCACCAGTTGTTGCTTAATACCAACAACCGTCTCCCTTACCTTGTCTGACAGGTAAGGATCAGATGTCATATTGTCAGAATGCTCTTAAAGTATGTCTTGACTTTAAGAAAAGATATATAAGACTTTAGAATGTTAGGTTTTGTCTATTTTATACTGACATTTTGAAATTTAAAACAGACTAAGCTTGTAGATATTGTTTATTTAGGCTTTTGGACGGGGATGCAATTTCCCCCACCTCCACGTCGAAGTTATTCCACTATACATCCTGCTATCACAGGCTGTACCGTTACATAGACTTCTCCTCTTTCAATAAAATGCTAAAGCATTTTATTGAGTGAAATAAAAAACTTCCGACTCTCACTCCGACGAATCGTCGGAGTTCTCAACTTCAGTGACCTTCCTCCTTTTCCGCAAAAATACTAAAGTATTTTCGCGGGTGAAAACAAAAGAAGCTTCGACTAATATGATAATCAAAAAAGAAACTGAATTAAAACAGTTTCTTTTTATTTAAATAAAAAAAAAGAGCCAAAGGCTTAGAAAATATAAGCTTTTGGCTCAAAAATATTTAATTATATACCTAATGACTGTAATATTATATCATTTTTTTCTTTTTGTCTCTTCATAGCTTTTTTATGTTCTTTTTCTTCATGTTCTATAATCTTTTTCTGAATCTGTTTATACTCACTAATTACCTTTATTAATTTTTCAACACCTTCTTCTATTTCTTTCTTTTCTAAAGGTAATTCAACAGATACAAATTCACTGCTTGCTGGAGTTGGATCATCTTCATGTTTGCTGCCAGAAACTTCCATAATATTTAAATCCAACTCATGTTTATTTTTAATCAATTCTAATGCTCTAGGCTGAAGAAAACCATAAACAGTCAAACCACACTCCTGATTAATATTAATTGAAAGATTAAGTGTATTTTTTGTCATATCTATATTATGAAAAAATCCAATGCCAATTTTTTCCTTTACTTTATTTTTTAATTTATTCCAAAGTTCTTCTGTCTCTTGGTAATTCAATAATTTACCCAACCAAATCACCTCCAAAATATAATTGATGTTAACATGCTGATTTTATTAATCAAATAACAATCCTTTCTGAATCATATATCTTTTGAAATTCTTCAACAACTTTTGGATCTATTTTCCCTTTAATATTTTTAATAATTTCGGCCAACTCTTCTTTTTCAATTACCAAATCTATATCACAAAATCTATTTGCTATTTCTACATCTTTTATAAACTTCCTTTTTCTTTCATCAGTAGCCTTTCTTAAAACATTTGCCTTTTGGCTTTTAAAAGACGAACTAAAAGAACCATCATCATCAACATCTATACGTTGAATTACATAAATAGGGAAAAACTGCTTTTCATCGTCCATTTTTTCTTTTCTAATAATTCCATGACCACTATATGAATCAAAAACTATCTCTCCTATTGGAAAACGAATAGGCTTTTTTCTTTTATTCTCATCTGCATGTTCTAGACCAAACCTAGAAAATTGTTTCCTAGATCCATCTTCAAATTCAACTACATAAGGTTTATCACCACACATATGAAGCTTAATAACTTTTCCTACTCTTTTTTCTCCTTTTGGTCGTACCTTATCACTATATCTAAAAACATCTGCTTCTTCCGATTCTCTTCTAGTCATACTTGTTTTTGGCATTCTTGATCATCCTTTCTTCTTCCATTTTTCTAATAGAGTATGAAACACTTTTTAAAAATATATATAATGTTAACGTGCTGATTTTATTATAACAATTTAATTTATTTAAACAAAATTATAATTCTTTTTTAGAATTTGACAAAATATCATATATATTTTATTCTTAAATATCTGATATAATATAATCACAAATTAATACTAATTAGAATTATATTTTAATAATGTGTTCCACCGAATTAAATACAAATATTATATAATATAAATATAATGTAGTTTAGTACTTTAAAATGTAAATAAATCTTATTTGATTAAAAAGGAGAGGATTAAATTGAAAAACAATTCAGATACTGCAAAGTTTGCCTTTCTAACACATCCTCTAGACATAGAAGATGTAGAAAGTTTTGAAGAAGGAGCAAAAGGGCGTTCTTTAGCTTTGGTAAAAAAAATGCTTTTGTGGATGTGTGACGATAAGGCAAAATCACCATTTATTGGATCCCATATTGTTGGTATTCGTTCTAAAACAGAACAAAAAGCTGAAGGTTGGTTTATTACAATTCCACTTTTACCAGAACAAATGTTGGAAAATCCAGAATTGGCAATAAAACAAATTAAAAAAGGAATTAATAAAGCAAAAGAATTAGGAGCTTCAATTGTTGGATTGGGCGCTTTTACTTCTGTAATTACAAATGCAGGATTAAAAATTGCCAAAGAAACAAATATTCCTTTAACTTCTGGAAATAGTTATACAGTGGCTACGGCAATTGAAGGAATAAAAAAAGCAGCAAAACCAAGATATATGGGAATTAAACTTTCAAAAGCAAAAATAGTTATTGTAGGAGCAACAGGTTCCATTGGCCGGGCCTGTTCAGAAATGTTAGCTCCAGAGGTAGCTCAATTAGTATTAGTAGCCAGAAGACAAAAACCTTTGGAAAATTTAGCAAAAAAATTAGAAAATTTAACTGATGTTTCTATTTCTTGTGATATAAAAGAAGCTTTGATTGATGCTGATATAGTAATCACCGCTTCTAGTACTGCAGAAGCAATAATTGGTCTGAAAGATTTAGAACCTGGAATTATAGTCTGTGATATAGCTCAACCTGCTGATGTTTCCAAGTCAGTATCCGAACTAAGAGATGACGTTCTGGTCTTTGAAGGTGGTATAGTTCGCATTCCAGGCTTAAGAATAAAGAGAAAGAGCAAATATAAATATGATTTCAAATTAAAACCTGACAGATATGCTTATGCTTGTATGTCAGAAACAATGATATTATGTTTGGAAGGAATAGAAGAACATTTTGGTTTAGGTGGAGTTAAAATCTATAATGTAGAAAATATTTCACAGCTGGCTGAAAAACACGGCTTTAGGCTAGCCAGAACTGGATTTCGAAGTTTTGGTGAAAAACTTACTAGAGAACAAATTAGAGAAATACGAAGAAATGCTGCTAAAAAAAGTAATAAAAGGTGGTTCTATAGAATAAGGAGAAGAATGGACATGAACAAAGAAAGGGGTTGAATGAAATGAATCAGATAAAAAAAGATTTAGGAATTGCTGTTATTGGTGCAGGAGCTTTTGGAACTGCTATTGCTAAGATTTTAGCTGATAAATATAAAAATTTGGTTATTCACTTATGGTGCAGACGAAAAAAAGTGGTTGAAGATATAAAGAATTACCATATAAATGAAGAAAGACTTCCAATAATAAAACTGCCTTTGAACATTATTCCCACCACATCTTTATCAATAATCAGTGATAAAAATATACTTATTCTGGCAATTCCATGTGTCTTTCTGCGATCAGTATTTTTTGAACTAAAAAAATATTTTCAAAAAAAATCAACTATAATAAGCATGATGAAAGGTATTGAAAATAATAGTCTATTGCGTCCTTCCGAAATTGTCCAAGAAGAATTAGAAGATTTATTATTTAATTATGCTTGTATTTCAGGACCAAGCTTTGCTTATGAAATAGCTCAAGAAAAACCAACAGCTGTATCAGCAGCATCATTTAATTCAAAAACTGCAGTATTTGTAAGAGATCTTTTCCACACTGATTATTTTCGAGTCTATAACAACACTGATGTTATTGGTACAGAAATTGGGGGAGCGTTGAAGAACATAATAGCAATTGCCGTGGGAGTTTCAGATGGTTTAAACCTTGGGAATAATGCCAGAGCTTCATTAATAACAAGAGGATTAGCAGAAATTACCAGACTGGGTATTGAAATGGGGGCAAAAAAAGAATCATTTTCAGGACTATCTGGAATTGGTGATTTAATTCTTACTTGTACTGGTGATCTAAGCCGAAATCGACAAGTAGGTTTAAAAATAGCACAAAAAGATAAACCCATACTTGAAGAAATTCTGAAAAATATTAATGGAATACCAGAAGGAGTTTATACAACAAAATCAGCTTTCAATCTTGCAAAAAAACATAAAATCGAAATGCCTATAACTGAAGAAGTTTATGCTGTATTATTTCAAAACAAAAATCCCAAAATTGCTTTAAAGGAATTAACAGAAAGAATGCCAAAGTCTGAGTTTAAATAAAAAAACTTTAAGGCGGTTAATTCTAAAATGAAGATTAACGCAATTGTATTGGCTGGCGGAGATAAAGAAGAAGTAACCAATATAACTGGGGAATCAAAAGATGAAATTACAATCTCCTGTAAAGCTTTTATAGATTTGAATGGCAAACCCATGATTTCATATCCTATAGATGCTTTGCAAAAATCAAAATATGTGGAAACTATAATAATAGTAGCTGCACATCCAATGGTTACTGGAGATTGGCAAAAACAACCCAAAATAATATCTATAATTGAGGCTCAAGATGATATAGTGGAAAATCTAAAATTGGCAATGGAAAAAAGAACAAATAATAATCCTATATTATTAGTTACAACAGATATTGTAGAATTAACCGCTTCTGTGATAGATGATTTTATAGAAAAATGTAAAGAAAAAAAAGCTCATTTTGGATATCCTATTATTAGAATAGAAAATATCAGTAAACAATTTCCAGAGATGAAAAAAACAACAACTAAATTTAAAGAAGGTACATTTGCTGGAGGAAATATATTTTTTGTACATCCTGAACTCGTTTCTAGTAATTATGATCTAATTGGTAAGGGTTTCCTAGCCAGAAAAAGTCCATTTAAACTAGTTCGCATCTTAGGTTTAAAATGTACAATCAAATATTCAACACAAGTCCTTTCTATTTCTGATTTAGAATCTCGATTTTCTAAAATAATAAGTAAAAACACAAGTGGTAATTTTCAATATAATGCAAAAGCGATAGAATCTCCATGGCAATTAGGAATAGATATAGACAGTCAAATTGATCTTCAATTATTACAAAAGAAAAAATAATATATTTTGAGAAAATAAGCCTTGCAGACATTGCCTGTGAGGCTTTTTTATTTTTTGTCTGTTTGTTAATAGGATATAAATAATGTATTATAAAAATGATAGTATTATATTTTTTAAAAAAGGAAATTATTTTGATTTATCTTATTTTATTGATATTATTTGCCATTCTAGCCATTCCTATATTATATGCAGGATTTTTTGGCGCTCCGCCTGTGCCAACTCCTTACAAAGTTGTTAGAAAAATGTTAGAAATTGCAGATATTGAAAAAGAAGATATTTTCTATGACCTGGGTGCTGGAGATGGAAGAATAGTAATAATGGCAGCAAAAAACCATAAAGCCAGGGCATATGGATTTGAATTAGTTTTTTTTGTTTGGTTTTTAGCACAAATAAAATTATTATTTTCGGGAATTTCTAAAAAATCAAAAATATTTTATAAAAATTTTTATAATTATAACTTAAACAAAGCCAACGTGATTACCTGTTTTTTAACTCCAAAAGCTATGAAAAGATTAAAACCAAAATTTGAGAAAGAATTAAAGCCAAAAACAAAAATTGTCTCATATGCCTTTTCTATTCCAGGATGGAAACCTGAAAAAATAGTTAAAATTGATGAAAAAACAAGCCCAATATATCTATACAGAATTAAATAAGGATTAGTGTTCATGAAAGTTGATTTACATATACATACTAATTATTCACCTTGTAGTAATCTCTCCTTATCCAAATTGATACATATCTGTAAACAAAAAGGAATTAATTATATAGCTATAACTGATCACAATACTATAGCGGGAGCTTTGCAATTAAAAAGAATACTCCCTTCTGATAATAAATTACTTAAAATAATAATTGGAGAAGAAATTACAACTTTAGACGGACATATTATTGGTTTATTTCTAAAAAAAGAAATTTCTCCACATATGACATTAGAGAAAACAATTTCGGAAATTAAAAAACAAGGGGGATTAGTTTTTGTCCCTCATCCCTTTGATATATTTCGAGATTCAAGAATTGGATTTAAAAAATTCAAAAAGATTGCTAATCAAGTGGATATAATAGAAATATTTAATGGACGAACAATCTTTTTTTGGAATGATAAAAAAGCAAAAAAAATGTCTAAAAAATATAATATAATTTCTGCTACTGGTTCTGATAGTCATACAAAATGGGAATTAGGAAGGATTTATACTGAAATAGAAAATTTCACATCACCTTCTGACTTTCTTCAAAAATTAAAAAAAGGGAAAATTAAAACAGGCTCTACTCTTTTTTATCCCTATATTATTAGTATTTGGGAAAAAATTTTAAGTCTTTTAAAAAGAAAAAAAATATTTGGTAAAAATTAAAGGATTATTTATGAAAGTAAATATTATATCAGAAACACCCTATACAATAGATATATATGGAGTTCATAGTGTTTTTTTAGAAACAAAAGAATTGCTTGAAAAAATTGGAGTTGAAGTAAAAGTAAACTCCAAGGAAGACTGTGATATAATACATATTCATTCAATTGGTCCTTATTCATTTATCAAATCTTTAAAAAACAAAGGGAAAGCAGTAATGACAGCACATTATGTTCCCAATACTTTTCTTGGAAGTTTTATTCTTGCTAGATTTTGGCTTCCTTTAGGCAAATTATACCTTCGAATTTTTTATAACAGAGCTGATGCTATTATTGCTGTATCACCTAAAGTAAAAGAAGAATTGACAAAAATTGGAGTTAAAAGAAAAATATATGTTGTTCCCAATAGTGTAAATTTAGAAAGATTTAAAATTGATAAAAAAAAGCGGCAAAGTATGAGATCTAAATTAAATCTAAAAGAAAATGATTTTGTTGTTTTAAATTCTGGTCAAATTCAACCGAGAAAAGATGTTGAAACTTTTGTTAATATAGCCCGTAAACTTCCAAATATAAAATTTATTTGGGTTGGCGGAATACCTTTTAAACATTTATCAGCAGATTATAGTAAAATGAAAAAAATACAAAAAGAAACTCCAGAAAATGTTCATTTCGTCGGAGTTGTTCCATTTGACAAGATGCCTTCCTATTATAATATTGCTGATATGTTTTTCTTCCCTTCTTTGCAAGAAACATTTGGTTTGGTGATAATTGAAGCAGCTGCTTATGGACTTCCATTGCTTATTAGAAATTTAGAAATCTATTCACCTCTATTTGAGGATTATTGTATTAAGGGCAATGAAAATAATTTTGCTTCTGTAATTAAAAAATTAGAAAAAGACAAATTATTTTATGATGAATATCAAAAAAAAGCTTTTCAAATTGCCCAAAAATATGATTCTAGAAAGATAGCCAAAAAAATAATCCATGTTTATAAAAAAGTAATAGAAAATTACAAAAAAGCAAAAAAATAATCAAATAATTATTATAACTTTAATAAAAAAATGTAAATTATATAGACTTAATAATATAAATATATTATTATAGTTAATGTTAAACAAAGAAAGGAAAAAATATGCATGAATTAAGATATGACCCAATATTAAACAGGAGGGTTATTGTTGCTTCAAAAAGAGCACTTAGACCTTCAGATTATAAACCAGCTATATTAAAAAATCCTCAAAGATTAATAAGAGAAAAAAATTGTGCTTTTTGCCCTGGTAATGAAAGTCAAACTCCTCCGGAGATAGAAAGAACAGAAGAAAAAGGAAAATGGATAATTAGAGTATTTGACAATAAATTTGCTCCACTATCCTCTACTTCAAAAAAAGCTTTTGGTATTTCTGAAGTTATTGTAGATACTCCTTATCATGGTCAAAAATTTTCTCAGCTTTCTATTGGACATATTGTCCAAATTTTAGATGTTTATACTTCCCGAATTGAAAAAATATCAAAAAGAAAAAAAATCAATTATGTTCTTATTTTTAAAAATAGCGGAAAAAAGGCTGGTGCATCTTTGGCTCATGAACATACCCAATTGACAGCATTTCCTTATGTGCCAGATAAAATTTTACAAGATGCAAAAAGAATAGAAAAATATAAGAAAGAAAAAAAATCTTGTTATTTTTGTGATTTAATAAAAAAAGAAACAAAAGGACCAAGAAAAATTTATACTGACAAATATGCTGTATCTTTTACTCCATATGCTTCAATTTATCACTATGAAGCTTGGATTTTACCTCGTCGTCATGTTTTAAATTTAACCGAGCTAAATTTGGATGAAAAAAAATCTATTGCAAAATTTTTACATAAAATTATTAGCAAGTTAGATTTATATAATATCTCTTATAATTATATTATTCGTATCGCTCCTCCAAAAAAAGATGTACATTTTCGGATAGAAATTATACCTCGAGAAAATGTTTGGGCAGGAATAGAATTAGGAACTGAAATAATTATTAATTCTATTGCCCCTCGTGATGCAGCAAAGTTTTATAAATATTAAAATCATTTTTCCTGTAAATACCAATGCAAGTTGAAGCCTTAATTTTTACTCGACAAAATACTTTAGTATTTTGTCGAAAAAGGAGGAGTGAACGGAAAATAAGAGTCCCGAAGTCCTTCGGGGCGAAAGTTTGAAAGTTTACTCCGACGCGCGCGTGTAGCTCAGTGGTTAGAGTGCTTGCTCGACACGCAAGAAGTCCCTGGTTCAAATCCAGGCACGCGCACCATTCGACTCAAGTTTATCCTAAGTGAAATCAAAGGGCTCATGACAGGCCATTTTTTTAAAAAATTATCTATACTTCTTTGTAGTGTAATCTAAAAAAATAGATGGTAAATAAATTAATGAAATCAAAAAATCCTCTAATTTCAGTAGTTATTCGGACAAGAAATGAAGGACCGATTTTTAAAGAACTTCTAACGAGACTAAAAAAACAAACTTTCTCTGATTTTGAAATAGTGATTGTTGATTCTCAATCAACTGACAATACTAGAAATATTGCCAAAAAACATGGTTGCAGAATTGCTCTAATAAAACAAGAAAAATTTACTTATGCTTATTCTATGAATGTCGGCTGTGAAAAAGCAAGAGGAAAATATATTTTACTTACAGTAGGCCATGCTTTACCTTTAAGAAAAGATTGGATTGAAATTGGCCTGTCTGAATTTAAAGACAGAAAAACAGCTGGTGTTTATGCCCTACCCTTATCAAACAAAAGAGCAAAAACTGGTGAAAAATTAATTGGACTTATTAATAAAAGACAAGGAAGAATAATTTATCAAAATTTAAGAATACCCAGAAATGCTTTAATGTGGGCAGTTGGTTGTATGTTCCCAAAAGATTTATGGCAAAAACATCATTTTGATGAAAGAATTAAAAAAGGAGGCGAAGATACAGCATGGGGAAATTACTGGATAAGAAAAGGATATAAAATTGTAAGAGAACCAAAATTTGCTGTAGCTCATTCACATGGTTTAAAAGGTATTGATTTTATTAAAGAAGTCCCTAAATGGCTAAAAATGAGAAAAGATGCATTTAGTTCTCTTAAAAAAGATAATTAAAAAAATTTCAATTATAACTAGCCAGGTAATTTAAAAAAGAATTATTAGTAAAAAATTCTTTTTTTTGTTATAATATAAAATCCGCTCTTTAACAAATAAAAATTAACTTAATTTACTGAAATAGACTATGAAAAGGGAGTGAGAAGAATGATTAACCGGTATACTTTGCCAGAAATGGGAAAAATTTGGAAAGATCAAAACAAATTTCAAAAATGGCTTGATGTTGAATTAGCTGTAATTAAAATCCGTGAAGAAAAAGGAGAATTTCCTAAAGGAACATATAAACTGATCAAAAATAGTACAAGTTTCACAGTTGAAAAAGTCAAAGAAATTGAAAAAGAAACCAGACATGATCTTGTTGCTTTCATAAAAACCTTACAACAAAGTCTTTCCAAAGAATCTAAAAATTTTGGATCATATATTCATAGAAATATAACTTCTTATGACACTGAAGAACCGGCTTTAGCCTTACTTTTGTTTGTTTCTTTAGACTTGATATTAAAAGAAGCAAAAGAATTAAAAAAATTTCTTTTGAAAAAAGCTCAAGAATATAGATTTATGAAATTTGAAGCTCGTACTCATGGAAAACCAGCCCAAATTTCTATATTTGGACTGAATTTTTTAGTTTGGACAGATATGCTCCAATTTTGTATAAAAAAAATGGGACAATCAAAAAAAGACATAGCTATTGGTAAACTGTCTGGAGCGGTTGGTCGATATAATCGCTCGATATCTCCAGAATTAGAAAAACAGGTAATGAATGAACTAGGGTTAGATGTTCCCAAAATATCAACTCAGATTATACAAAGACACAGAATAGCTTCTATGGTTTCTAATTTAGGAATAACAGCAAGTGTTGCTGGTGATATATGTTGGAATATCTGGCTTCTAGTCCATCGCGGGTTAGTTGATGAACCTTTTGAAAAAGGACAAACAGGATCTTCAGTAATGGCTCATAAAAAAAATCCTGTGACCTGCGAAAGGATTATTGGCTTATCACGTTCTGTAAGGAAAAAAGTAGAGTCAGCTCAAGAAAATATTTTTTCTGCAGAACAAAGAGATATTAGCCACTCTTCAGTAGAAAGAATAGATATGATAGATGCTTTAATTTTAACTTACTATATTCTAAGAAAAACTACCTATGTGATTAATGGCATTAGGATATATCCCAAAAGAATAGCCCGGGAAATTAAAGATTATCATAATCTTTATTTTTCCGAACAAGTTAAAACTTTCTTAGAAGAAAAAGGTATCGATCCAGAAGAGGCTTACACAATTATTCAAAAAGCTTGTTTTAAAGCTGAAGAGAAAGAAATAGATCTTGATAAGATTCTATTGAAAGATAAAAAGTTAATAAAACTATTACCAGAGATCAAAAAAACACCAAAAGAATTTACTGACCTTTTTAACGAAGATTTGGATCTTATTCATGTCTCTGAAATATACAAACGTTTTGGACTGTAAGAAAGGATAGTGAGAAAGAATGGAATTTTTGAAACATGGTTCTGTAAAAGATATTTTTACAGATAGTAAAGATTTGATTTTTCAATTCCAGGATACAATTTCCGTATTTGATGTAGGAAGAATACCAAATACCCTTATTCCTTATAAAGGAGAAACTCTTTGTAGAACAAGCGCTTATATGTTTGGTATTGCTGAAGAACTAGGAATAAAAAATCATTTCAAAGAACTTATTTCTCCAAATCAAATGAGAGTTTGTAAATTCAATATTGTTGAAAATTTTAGTAAAACTAATACTTCCACTCTTGGGTGCATGATACCATTGGAATTTGTATCCAGATATTATATTAGTGGTTCTTTATGGCGACGACTTGAAAATCAAAAAATTAAACCTGAACAAATAGGTTTTCCCAAAGATCATAAACCTTTTTATGGTGAAAAATTACCAAAACCACTGTTTGAAGTATATACAAAATTTGAAGAAAAAGATCGTCTTTTGACAAAAGAAGAAGCTATAAAAATAAGTGGGCTAACAGAAGCAGAATATCAATATATTCAATTATTAATAAAAATGCTTGATGAGAAGATAAATAGTTTGGCAGAAGAAAGAGGTATAATCCATGTAGATGGTAAAAAAGAATTTGCCAAAGATTCTAAAGGAAATATTGTCCTACAAGATACTTTTGGAACAGCTGATGAAGACAGATGGTGGTATACATACGACTATAAAAATGCAATAAAGAATAACAAAAGACCAATTGAGAGAAGCAAAGAGTTTGCAAGACAATATTATATAGACATAGGATATAAGACTGAATTAGATGAAGCAAGAGCTAAAAATCTTCCTGATCCTGAAGCACCACCATTACCTCCAGAAATAATTCAGCAAATAAGTACAATATATATAGATCTATTTGAAAAAATTACTGGAGAAAATATCTAGCTTTCCTAACTTGAATTAATGAGCACTTAAGATTTTTATAAAAAAATTCTTAAGTGCTCTATTTTTTTATGAATATTTGACTTAAGGCCTTATTTTCCAGTAAACTGGAATTAGTTGATAATTTATTTAAGTTAATAAGTTTACCCTAAATCTAATTGAAGGGTTGTAAAGGATTATATATGGCAAAGAAAAAAAATAATAATCAAAAAAAGAAAAATTTAGAAATTATGAGACATTCTACATCACATGTTTTAGCCCATGCTGTTATGCAAATGTTTCCAGAAGCAAAATTGGGTATTGGTCCAGCAATAGAAGATGGTTTCTATTATGATTTTGAACTACCTCGCAGTTTAATTCCTGAAGATTTGAAAATTATTGAGAGAAAAGTGAAAAAAATCATAAAAGAAAACCATCAATTCAAAAAAGAAACAGTTGACCGCAAAAAAGCTATTGAATTTATGAAAAAAATAAAACAACCTTATAAAATAGAACTTTTGAAAGAAATGAAAGATAAAAAAGTGAACTTTTATCGCCATAATAATTTTGTTGATCTTTGTATTGGCCCTCATCTTGATTCAACAGGCGAAATTGGTGCTTTAAAACTTCTTTCCATTGCTGGTGCTTATTGGAAAGGCAATGAAAAAAATCCTATGTTGCAAAGAATATATGGTACTTGCTTTCAAAATAAAAAACAATTAAATGATTATCTTAAAAAAATAGAAGAAGCAGAAAAAAGAGATCACCGTAAATTAGGTAAAAAATTGGACTTATTTACTCTCCCTGATGAAATTGGCGGGGGGCTGCCTGTTTGGCATCCCAAAGGAGCTATTTTACGTCAAGTAATTGAAGATTTTTGGAAAGAAGAACATAAAAAAAGAGGATATGATTTAGTTTATACTCCTCATATTGCCAATTTAGATATTTGGAAAAAATCCGGCCATTGGAAATTTTATAAAGAACTTTTATATTCTCCAATAAAGGTTGAAAAGTCAGAATATCTGATCAAGCCTATGAATTGTCCTTTTCATATTTTTATTTATAAAAGCAAAATGAGAAGTTGGAGAGATTTACCTATCCGCTATGCTGAGCTGGGTACCGTATATAGATATGAAAGGTCTGGAGTTTTACACGGCTTAACAAGAGTAAGAGGATTTACTCAAGATGATGCCCACATTATTTGCCAACCTGACCAGTTGGAAAAAGAAATAACAGATGTCATAAAATTGTCCCAATTTATGTTAAAAACTTTTGGATTCAAAAAATATTATGCCTATCTTTCTACTCGTCCAGAAAAATCAATTGGTTCAGATAAAATTTGGAAACTGTCTATACAAGCTTTAAAAAGCGCTTTAGGTAAATCAAAAATGGATTATCAAATTGATCCTGGTGAAGGAGTATTTTACGGTCCAAAAATTGATATTAAACTGGAAGATGCTTTAGGAAGACAATGGCAAGGACCAACTATTCAAGTTGACTTTAATTTTCCAGAAAAATTTGATGTAAATTATATAGGAAAAGATGGGAAAGAACATCAAGCTGTTATGTTACACAGAACAGTCCTTGGTTCTTTGGAAAGATTTATTGGTTGTCTTATAGAACATTATAAAGGTGCTTTTCCTTTATGGCTTGCACCTATTCAAGTGGAAATTATTTCCGTCTCTGATAAATTCCTAAAATATGCCAAAGAGGTTGAAAAACAACTTTTAGAAAATAATATTCGTATTCAAATAGATATGAGAGCAGAATCAGTGGGAAAGAAAATTAGAGAAGCAGAAATTCAAAAAATTCCTTATATGTTAGTTGTTGGAGAAAAAGAAAAAAAGGCAAAAACTGTTTCTGTAAGATCTCTTGGTAAAAATAAATTAGAATCTATGAAGACAGATAAATTTATAGAAAAAATTACCAAAGCAATTAAGAGGAAAAATTAAATGCCTAAAAATATAGCTTGCGCAATAGATATAGGAGCTACAAATTTTAGAATTGCTTTGGTTTCTACTATGGGGAAAATATTAGTTCTTAAAAAAACAAAAACTCCAAATAATATAAAGTCAGATAAAAAGTTTATCGAAAAAATATCTAAAACAATTTCTGACTTTATTTTTGAAAATGATGCAAAAGATATCAAAAAAATAGGAATAAGTGTAGCAGGAGCGTTAAATAAAAAAGAAAAAACAGTAGTATTCCCCAACCTCCCTATAAAAAAAATTAATTTAGGACTTCTTGAAAAAAAACTGAAAGTAAAAATAAATCTTACAAATGACTGTGAAGCTGCTGTATTAGCGGAAAAATCTTTTGGCAATCACAATACTGAAAACCTCGTTTATATAACTATTTCTACTGGAATCGGCGGGGGTGTTATTTCAGAAGGTAAATTAATAGAAGGTATAGATGGCAGTGCAGCAGAAGTTGGACACTTTACAATAAACAGTAAATATAATCTGCTTTGCGGATGTGGAGGTAAAAATCACTGGGAAGCTTATGCTTCAGGTATTAATATCCCTAAATTCTTTAAATTTTGGGTTAAAAATTCAAATTTATCTGTTAATTTAAATAAATATGATAATGCAGAAAAAATATTTGATTCAGCAAAAAATAGTGATAAAATAGCTTTTGACTTCATTTGTGAATTAGGAAAAATAAACAGTCAGGGTGTATCAAATGTTATCTTTGCCTATAATCCTGAAGTTATAGTATTAGGAGGTATTGTAACATTAAAAAATCCAAAATATATCAAGAATGGAATCTTAAAAAATATTGATAAATTTGTTAAAACTCCTAAAATAAAAATTACAAAATTAGGAGATGAAATTACAATTTTAGGTGCTGCATATACAGTTTTTAACAAGGAATAATCAGGTTAAATTAAATTATGAAAGTTTTTAAAAAAAGTAAAAATCATAAAAGTAAAATTAAGGTTGGTAATTTATTCTTTGGCGATAAAAAAATAATTATTATTGCTGGCCCTTGTGCAATAGAATCAAAAAAACAGATTATAGATATAGCCAAGGCAGTAAAAAAAGCCGGGGCTGACGGAATTCGCGGTGGCGCTTTTAAACCCAGAACTTCTCCTTATACTTTCCAGGGTTTAGGGAAAAAGGGATTGGAATATTTAAAAGAAGCTTCAAAGACAACTAGTTTGCCAATTATAACAGAATGCATGGATACCAAAGATGTAAAGCTTGCAGCTTCTTATGCTGACTGTATTCAAATTGGTACTCGTAATATGCAAAATTTTTCTTTACTTAAAGCAGTAGGAAAAATCAAAAAACCTATATTATTAAAAAGAGGGATGTCAGCAACATATCAAGAATTATTAATGTCTGCTGAATATATACTCGCTTCCGGTAATCCTAATATAATTTTATGTGAAAGAGGAATTAGAACACATGAGACAGAAACCAGAAATACCTTAGATTTAGTTGGTGTTGCTTATCTAAAAAACAAAACTCACTTGCCTATTATTGTTGATCCTTCACATGGAACAGGAAAAAAAGAATTGGTTATTCCAGCAAGTTGTGCAGCTGTTGCCGCTGGCACAGATGGACTTTTAATTGAAGTTCATACTTGCCCAGAAAAATCAGTCAGTGATGCAGACCAGACCATTCTGCCTGAAGAACTAGAAAATCTAATCAAAAAAATAAAACCAATTGCCAAAGCAACAGACCGAGAAGTTTAAATTAATTAATCTTAATACTTTTTTAATAGTCCTATAGACCAGTCTATAGGACTATATTAATAAGAAACAAATCTGCTGTATAATAATGAGAAAGAATTTGCTTATGAAATATTTTATCTTTACTCTTGGTTGTCAAATGAATGAATCTGATTCTGAACGAATTATCTCTGTGTTGGAAAAATTAGGATATAAGTCTGCTGAAGATGAATCAAAGGCTGATTTGATTTTGGCTAATTTATGTTCAGTAAGACAATCAGCTATTGATCGTATTTGGGGAAGAACAAAAATATGGAATTCTTTTAAAAAGAAAAAACCTAATTTAATTGTGGGTTTAACTGGATGTATTTTGGAAAAAGATAAGAAAAGATTTCAAAAAAACTCTGCAATTGATTTTATTTTTGACATTAAAGATTTATCAAAACTACCAAAGATTCTAAGCGATAAGAAGTCAGCATTAAGAAATAAGAAAAATAAACTTGATCGCTTATCACCTATTGCTAACTATTTTGATATTCATCCAAAATATAAAAACAAAATTTCAGCTTATATTCCTATTTCCACCGGATGTAATAATTTCTGCTCCTATTGTGTTGTGCCTTATACTCGGGGAAGAGAAATTTCCAGGCCAGCTGAAGAAATAATTTCTGAAGTTAAAGATCTAGTCAAAAAAGGATATAAAGAAATAATGCTTTTGGGGCAAAATGTTAATTCCTATGGATTAACACTAAACAACACCAATAATTCACTAAATACCACTAAAAATAATAATTTCCCAGAGCTTTTAAAAAAAATTAATAGAATTCCTGGAGAGTTTTGGATTCGATTTTTAACTTCCCATCCAAAAGATTTCTCTGATGATCTAATTGATTCTATATCGCAATGTGAAAAAGTTACTGAATATATCCACTTGCCTGTTCAATCAGGTGATGACAAAATTATCCGCCGAATGAACCGCCACTATACTAGAAAACATTATCTAAATCTCCTTGGACGTATTCAGACGAATTTGCGAATAGTTTCTGTGTCTACAGATATAATAGTAGGATTTCCTGGTGAGACTAAAAAGCAATTTGAAAATACTGCAGAGTTAATGAAAAAAGTAAAATTTGATATGGCTTATATTGCTTGCTATTCTCCTCGCGCTGATACTGCAGCCTATAAATTTAAAGATAATGTATCTAGAGAAGAAAAAAATCACCGAAAAAAAATTCTCAATGATATTCTTAAAAAGACAGCTTTGGAGAATAATAAAAAATATATTGGAAAAGTTAATGAAGTATTAGTTGAAAGTTGCAAAGAAAACAAAAAATTAGGAATTCTCTTTGGTCACACTAGAACCTTTAAACCAATACAATTTTATGGACCAGAAAATATTATTGGTAAGTTTGTTAAAGTCAAAATAACTAATTGTACTCCTTGGGCCCTTGAAGGAAAATTAATTAAATAAAAAAGCCCAAAGCTTTGGGCTTGAAGGATAAATAGTCAACTGAATTATAAATTAATCTGATTCGGTATTTTTTTCAAAATCTATTAATTTTTCATTAGCTTTATTGCCTTCTTCTTGTGCTTTTTGAACCTTAAACTCTTCATTTTCTCTAATTTCAGCATCTATTTTCTTTTTTTCCTTTATCGAATCGTCTCTTGCTTTATATTTATTCTCAATTTTTTCTCCTGCTTTTTCAATATCTTGTTCATTTTTTTCAAACCATTTAATAAACTTACCAACCCCGCCAGCAACCACAGCAAGTCCAGCCACAGTTAATAGAAACTCTTTTCTGCTCATCCCCGCCTTTTCTCCATTATTTTTATCTTTATTTTCAGATTCCATTATTTTACTCTCAATCTTATCAAGTTTTTCTTTGTTCCAACCGCTTGGATCTAATTCCTGCTTATTTTTTGACTGCCGGCTTTCTTTAGCTGGCCATCTTAAGTCAAGATCTCCCCCATTTCCTCTTTCTGATCTCATAATATAAACTCCTTTAATTTTACTAAATTGTCTAATTTTACCACAAATAAGCCAAGAAGTCAATGGGTTTTAAATAAAAAAATACCCTGTTGGTTGGCCTAAATAAAATAGGTTACCCAACAGGGTTTAAATTAAAAATATTACAGAACAATACTTTAATTTTTATTTTTTGGAAGATCGTAAATATACTTATTCTCTGGTGATTGACAAGATAATTCACATCCACAGTATTATTCTCTTTCTGAGTTGAATAGATGTTTTCTTTTTTCTTCTGCTTCCGGGTTTTTGGGCCTAAATCCTCTTCCTTTTTTGAATGAAAAAGAATTAGGAGGAAACGGCGCCCATCTTTCCCCGCATACCGGACAAATCATCTTTTATCTTCCTTTCCTAAGGACTAACACACATATCTTCATCACTATCCTCTAATTCTTTCTCAACTTCCTTACCGCAATCTACACAAAGGGCAGATCCTTTTTTTTGAGGTTTTTCTTCACACCTCTCACACCATTCAATAGTGGATGCTTTTATAAGGTGATCTTCTCCGCACAAAGGGCAAAGATCAACATCAATCTGAACTTCCTTAAATTCTTCGGGTTCGCCCAAAAAATTACATTTCTTACAGCACAATTTACCATTCAGATTTTCTCGCTTCATTTAATACCTCCTTAGTGTGAATTTCTTGTGTATTCTTTTCTTGCAAAACTGACATATTGGCTTGCATACTTCTTTTCCTTTAAATGTAACTTTATGAAGCATTTTTACAATGTGTCTACAAAGAGGACAGACAGGCCTGATCATCCAGTGAGGATCATCAAGTATATCTTCATTCATTTTCATTTCCTTCACTCCTTTTTCTTTGTATATCGGTATTTTTATCACAATATAAATATTTTTCTATCTTAACCGGTTTTCCGGAGAATATGGAAATTTATTATTTTTGTCAAAGAGCTAATATTAAAAAATAGTTAAACTAACTTTTGTTTTTATATTATATATTATATATAATTAAAACAGAAATTAAATTTTTAATTTTAAAGAAATAGTTTAACATAGAAAGAAAAAAATGTCAAGAGTTTTTAAAAAGAAAAAACTAATTGTAATTTGCGGACCAACTGCTTCTGGCAAAACTGAACTAGCAATTAAGTTAGCCCTTCGACTTAGCCCAGGCCAGGCCAAAAAAAAATTTGGGATAAGAGGTATAGAGATTATCTCTGCTGACTCACGACAGATTTATCGGGGAATGGACATCGGAACTGCCAAGCCAGCTCCGAATGTAAAATGCAAAATGAAAAAGGAAAAATGTTATTTGGTTGAAGATATTCCTCATTACCTTATTGATATTGTAAATCCGGATGAAGAATTTAGTTTAGCTGAATATCAAAAATTAGCCAATGAAAAAATTTCTGAAATTCATTCCAAAGAAAAAATTCCATTCTTAGTTGGAGGAACTGGACTATACATCAATGCTGTTGTTTATGGATATCAGATACCTAAAGGAAAACCAGATATTAATTTAAGAAAGAGACTTGAAAAAGAATCAAATGAAAAACTTTTGCAAAAATTAAAAAAATTGGATCCAAATTCTGCAAAAAATATTGATCAAAAAAATAAAAGACGACTTGTCAGAGCTTTGGAAGTCTGCATTTTAACTGGAAAACCATTTTCAGACCAAAGAATAAAAAGATCAACACCATATGATATACTGATTTTAGGCATTGATACACCTAAAAATAAACTGAATAAAAAAATTGAACAAAGAGTCGAGAAAATGCTTAAACAAGGGCTAATCCCCGAGGTCAATCTTTTGCTTAAAAAAGGGTATTCAGAAAATTTGCCGGCAATGAGTGGAATCGGATATAAAGAAATAGTTGATTTTTTAAATCAAACCAAAAAACTAAATAACAAAATAACTAAAGAACAATTATTAAAAGAAACAATAGATTTAATTAAAAAAAATACTCGCAAATATTCCAAAAGACAACTTACCTGGTTTAAAAGAGACAAAAATATTCATTGGATTAAAAATTTTAATCAAGCAGAAAATTTAATTAATAAATTTTTAAATAATTAACAGAAGGGCTTTATGAAAAGAAAATATCTCTGGGGACTTTTAATTTTTGTGGTTATTACACTCTTTTATTATTCACGAGCATCTATTTTTGTAATTGATATTAAATTCGAAGAAGAAGGTAATGTAACTGTTGAACAAACATCTGACAAAAACATGCCCCGGCAAACTCCAGAAATTTTACAAAACCGTCTAGCTTATCAACATTATTCAAAACTTGATTTTATCTTTGTAGTTTTCTATAATTTCAGTCTTCAAGTTGATCCTACATTGACTGGTATATCTAATGGGGATACTCCAAATGTTAAATTGTTAATTAATCTTCCTGGCAAGATAACCTCTACTAATGCCACAGAAACTAAAGGTAATGAAGTAATTTGGAATGGACTATCTAAAGATCCTATGAAAGCTTCTTCATACAAAATACGCTGGTGGATTATGACAATTTTTGGATTGGCAATTTTAATTTCAGGATATAATTTTTTTTATCAAAGGAGAAAAATAATTAAATAATATTTTTAAAATAGCTGTTTGCTATTCTTAAGATAAAAATTTATAATAAGAATAGTTAAAATTCAAAAAACAAAAAGAAAGAGGTAAAAATAAATGACTGACTTATCAACTGAAATTTGTGGAGTAAAATTAGAAAATCCTTTAATTCTTGCTTCAGGTCTGGCTCAAACTGGAAAAGTAATGGTTTTGTTCGCTGAACAAGGAGCAGGGGCAGTAACTTCCAAATCCATCACTATTGAAAAAAGAAAAGGGCATCCTCAACCAACTGTAAAATATAATGATTGGTTTACAATTAATGCTGTCGGATTGACTAATTCTGGAATAGATAAAATGAAAGAAGAACTGAAGTTTGCCAAAGAAAATACTGAAGTACCAGTAATAGCCAGTATTTTTGCTTTCCAGAAAGAAAAATTTGGAGAAGTCGCTGAAGAAATTTCAAAAGTTAAACCAGATTTGATACAGGTAAATATTTCCTGTCCTAATGTAGAAGATGAACAATCAAAATCTTTTGGTTATGATCCAAAAATTGCAGCAGAAGTTACCAAGCAAGTAAAGGAAAATACTGATATTCCAGTAATTATGAAACTTACCCCTAATACTCCTTACTTAAAAGAGGTAGCATGTGCTTGCGAAGAAGCTGGCGCTGATGGACTTTGTTGTTTTAATACCTGGGGTCCAGGAATGGTAATTGATATTGAAAAAGGGAAACCTTACTTAAGCAACAGAGTTGGAGGAGTTTCGGGTAAAGGAATAAAACCCTTAGTAGTTAGACATATCTATGATATCTATGAAACAGTTGATATTCCTATTATAGCCTCTGGAGGAATTCGAACAGGTGAAGACTGTATTGAAATGATGATGGCTGGAGCTTCTACTTGCGACATTTTTTCTGCCATTTATCACCGAAAAAAAGAAACGTTCTCAGAAATTAAAAAAGAAATAAAAAACTTTATGAAAGAAAATGGATATAAAAACTTAAAAGAAATTATTGGCAAAGCACATCAAAATTAAATATCAAATCAAATACAAAGGAGGATGATAATCCATGACTATTGTTGAAAAAGATACAAGAGAAATTATTCATTTGAATGAAGGAGAAAAGTTTACAGACGAAGTAAAAAATAAAATGAAAAAAAATGAAGTAATTGTCTTATTCCCTTTAGGAAAAGAAGGATGTCCTATTTGTAAAAATCCCTTAGAACAAAACAATAGAAGCGAATACAGTCAACATGCTATATGCAATCACTGTAATCCGCCAAGTGAATAAATCAACCTGGGGAGGTAAAAAATTTCTTTCTTTTTTTGCCTCTCCCCTATTTTAAAAAAATAAGCAATTTAAATATAAGGAGACAATTATGAACAAAGAAAAACTTATTACAGATTTATATAATATAGAAGCTGTAAAATTTGGAGATTTTACCTTAAAATCAGGGATGAAATCTCCAATTTATATTGACCTTAGAATAACTATTTCTTATCCAGAAGTGTTAAATAATATTGCAGATTTAATGTTAGAAAAAATCAAAGTGGAAAATTTACAGTTTGATATTATAGCAGGAATTCCCTATACTGCACTTCCTATTGCTACTATAATTTCCCATAAATCCAGGACCCCTATGATTTTTGCCCGCAAAGAGACAAAAGACTATGGGACAAAAAGAAAAATTGAAGGTAAATATAAAAAAGATGATAAAGTATTGATTATTGATGATTTAATTACAACAGGAGAAAGCAAATTTGAAACTGCTGAGCCTTTTGAATCTGAAGGACTTAAAATTTTTGATTTTATTGTCTTGGTAGACAGAGAACAAGGAGGGGCAAACAAACTTTTAGAAAAAGGGTATAATCTGCATAGTATTATTAAAATAAGCGAAGTATTGGATTTATTAAAAGAAAAAGAAAAAATTTCAAAAGAACAATATGAAGAAGTTTACAATTTTTTAAAAAGCCATCAAGTGTAGGAGAATTATATGGAAAATTTTGCTGACCGTTTAATTTGTGCTATAGAAAAAAAACAAAATTCTTCTGTAGTGGGATTAGACCCTAGACTGGAACAAATACCTAGTTATATTCAAGAAAAAAATATTAAAAAATTTGGTAAAAATTTCAAAGCAGCTGGTGAAGCTATTTTAGAATTTAATAAAGGAATAATTGATGCTGTCTATGAAATTGTGCCAGCTGTCAAACCCCAGATTGCATTTTATGAACAATATGGACCAGAAGGAATTCAAGCATTTATAGAAACAGTAAATTATGCCAAAGACAAAGGACTGGTTACAATTGAAGATGGAAAAAGAAATGATATAAAATCAACAGCTGCTGCCTATGGGAATGCTCATATTGGAAAAGTTGATGTATTTGGTCAAGAAAAGCCTTGTTTTGATGTTGATGCCATTACAGTCAATGCCTATCTAGGTATAGATGGAGTCCAGCCTTTTTTAGAAAATGTAAAAAAATATCAAAAAGGAATTTTTGTATTAGTAAAAACCTCTAATCCATCTTCTGGCGAACTTCAAGATTTGCAAAGTGAAAATCAAACAATATATGAAATTATGGCTGAATTATGCAACAAATGGGGAGAAAATACTGAAGGTAAAAGAGGATATAGTCCAGTAGGAGCTGTGGTTGGCGCCACCTATCCTAAACAAGCTGAAACTTTAAGAAAAATTATGCCTTCCTGTATATTTTTGGTTCCTGGCTATGGCGCCCAAGGTGGTGGAGCTGATGATGTAATCCCTTGTTTTAATAAAGATGGATATGGAGCAATTGTAAACTCTTCCCGAGGAATTATATTTGCTTTTAAAAAAGATGAAAAATACACGGAAAAAGATTTTGTTGAAGCTGCACACCAAGCAGCATTAAAAATGAAAGAAGACATCACATCTTCTATGAAAAAAAATAATATTTATCCTTGGTAGGAAAGAGATTAAGATAGAGAAATTATAAAAACCCCTTGACAAGGGTTTAATTTTTTGTTAAAATTAGTTCTTAAATTGAACATTAAAAATTGCAAGCAAACAGAAAAAGGAGTGTTGAACATGAAATATCCACCGAAGATTTACCTTCTAGTTGTTCTTGGTCTTATTGAAGACGGACTGGATCTTTTGTCTATTTATATCCGTAAGAGATTGTGTAGAGTGCTAGGACACAAGTATCCGGTAATTTGGTTTAAGAAGAAGAATGATATTGTACCTCTAGATGGTCAGGCTGGAACTGCAGACACTGAAGCAGGATGTGTATATTGTAAAACTTCACATCCAAACGAACATCCAATGTATGTAAATAATATTGATTTTAATGCAACAAAACATCGAAAAAGCCCCCCAAAACACAATGTGTACAATATTTCAACAAACCAAAATAGCTTTACCGCAAATTAAATAGTCAAGAAAGGTGTGATTAGATTGTCAAAGTATAAAATTCCGGATGAAATAGTAGATGTTCAGATTTTCAGGGAACTGCCTATAGAAATTCAAGTACATCTTATAAACAATGATATAGCTCCATTGGGAGAACTATATGAAAAAGAACTTAAAAACCTGAAAGTATCAATTCGAGATGATTATAGATCTTCCTACCAAAATGCAAGAAATAATATTGATTTTGAAATTGATTTTCGACTGCTAGATGCAAGTGCTGGTTATTCCTCCTATTCCTCCTCAAGGCATATCGACTATTGTGCTGTTCCAGAACAAGATGTAGACAAAAAGATAGTTGAAGAATATGCAAAATCTTTGATTATTAAATAGCTTTTTGACTAAACCCTGTTGAGTAACCTATCTATTTAGGCCAACCAACAGGGTATTTTTTTTATTTAAATAATTAAAAAAATTTGCTATTTTGGAAAAAGTTTTTATAATAGGAAATATAGATTAAAATAAATTATTTTTTATAAAGAAGGAATTTATATGGCTTTGGCAAAAGTTACTTCTGCAGCAGTTGTCGGCTTGGATGCCCAACCAATTGAAGTAGAAGTTGATATTTCCAGTGGCCTTCCTTCTTTTTTAATTGTAGGACTGCCTGGTAAAGCAGTGGAAGAAGCAAAAGAAAGAGTTCGCTCGGCAATCAAAAACTCTGGATGCCAATTTCCTCAAAAAAGAATCACTGTCAACCTAGCTCCAGCTAACCTGCCGAAAGTTGGACCTTCTTATGATCTCCCTATTGCTTTGGGAATCCTAGCTGCATCAGGACAAATTACCTTCCCTGCTATTAAAAGTCTGTTTTTAGGAGAACTTTCTTTAAATGGAGACTTGCGTTCAACATGCGGAGTTCTTCCAATGGCAATTATGGCTTTAAAAAAAGACTATTTGAATGTTTATTTGCCAGAGATAAATACAAAAGAAGCCTCTATTGTTTCTAATATAAAAATTATTCCTGTTCAATCTTTAAAACAAATTATTTTTCACCTAAAAGGTGAAAAATTCATTCCTCCAGCCCCTTCCAAAACATTAAAAGATATTTATAAACAACCAGAATTTGATTACGATATGGGTTATATTGCCGGACAGGAACATGTGAAAAGAGCTTTGGAAATTACTGCCTCAGGCGGACATAATGTTATGATGACTGGACCTCCTGGATCAGGAAAAACTTTATTAGCCAGGGCCCTGCCATCTATTCTTCCCAGAATAAATTTAGATGAATCCTTAGAGATTACTAAAATTTACAGTGTGGCAGGACTTCTACCTGCTGGAAAATCCATTTTAACTTCTCGTCCATTTAGAACTCCTCATCACACAACATCTTCTATAGCTATTGTCGGGGGAGGAACTTGGCCCAAACCTGGGGAAATTTCTCTGGCTCACAGAGGAGTTTTATTTTTAGATGAATTACCTGAATTTCCCCGTTCAGTTTTGGAAGTTTTACGCCAACCTTTAGAAGATGGAGTAATAACTATATCAAGAGCTTCCGGAACTTTAACTTTTCCTGCCAAATTTATTTTAGTGGGTGCTTTAAATCCTTGCCCCTGCGGATTTTTAACAGATCCTCAAAAAGAATGTATATGTACGCCAGGACAAATTATAAGATACAAAAAAAGAATTTCTGGACCACTCTTAGATCGAATAGATATTCATATTGAAGTTCCTCAAGTAAAATATGAAAAACTATCCAGTGAAAAATTATCTGAAGAATCTACACAGATAAGAAATAGAGTTCAGGAAGCTCGAGACATCCAACAAAAACGTTTTGTAAATACAAAACTTACTTGTAATTCAGAAATGGACGTTAAAGAGATAAAAAAATATTGTCCAATTAATGAAAAATCTTCTAATCTTCTTAAACAAGCAGTAAACCAACTGTATCTTTCTGCTCGTGCTTATCATAGAATTTTAAAAATAAGCCGAACAATTGCTGATTTAAATAATGAAGAAAAAATCCAACCTACTCATATAGCTGAAGCTCTTCAGTATAGAGCAAAAGAAGAAAGTTTATAGAATTAATAATATTTTTAATAATTAAAATGGTCTTTCTGGCCATTTTTTTGATTTTTTTTGAAAGTTTATCGGGAATTTTAAAAAGAAAGTAAAAAAATAAATAACTATTGACAAAAAAATAAATTTATGATACAATATGTTAATCTATTAAAAAAATAAAATAAATAAAAGGAAAAAAATGGCTAGAATTCCAGTTATTAAAACAGTAAACTTAAGTAAATATTTTCAACCATCTAAAACTAATGTTGTTAAAGCTCTCCAAGGAATAAATATAGAAATATATTCCGGAGAGTTTATTGTTATTTTTGGACAATCAGGATGCGGTAAATCAACATTAATGAATTTAATAGCAGGGTTAACGGATGCAACCTCTGGTGATCTTTTTATAAGAGGAGAAAAATTATCTGGCCTTTCTTTAAAAGGGCTTTCTAAACATCGAAGAACAAAAATTGGAATGATATTTCAACAATTTAATCTTATAAGAACAATGAATGCAGTAGAAAATGTTGCTTTACCCTTAAATTTTGCCGGCATTTCTCGAGGAAGAAGACTAAAAAGAGCTGAAAAAATGATGGAATTATTGGGCTTAGAAAAACAAAAAGATCAAACTCCTTCAGAACTTTCTGGAGGACAACAGCAAAAATTAGCTATTGCCCGAGCTTTATCTACAAATCCTTGGATTATCTTAGCTGATGAGCCTACAGGAAATATTGACAGTAAATCCGCTGGCGAAATTATGGATTTGTTGCTTTCTTTAAGTAAAAAATCTAGGCGTACTGTTATATTAATTACTCATAACCCTGAGTATCGAAAATATGCTGACAGAGTTATTTATTTAAAAGACGGGAAAGTATTAAAAATTGAAACCAAGAGAAAAGTTAGAGAAAGTAAAGCTCCAAAAGATATATTAAGTATTTCTGAATTAATGAAGAAAAAAACTAAAAAGGAAAAGTAACATTTAAAAAAACAAACATTTATATTTGATTATATTGAAATCTAGGAGGAAAAAGAGAAAAAATGAAAATTATTGATGCTTTAAGATTATCACTTGGAAATTTAAGAAGGAATAGTATGCGAACTACCCTAACTATCTCTGGAGTAGTAATTGGCATTGCAGCAATTGTTTTTTTGGTATCTTTAGCTTTTGGATTAGAAAAGGTGGTAATAGAACAAACTACAAGCTTAGAGGCATTAGAAATTATAGATATTCAATCAGAAATAAATACTGAAAACGTAGAAAAAATAAAACAAATCCAAGGTGTTGAAAGTATATCTCCCAAAATAAACTTAGATAGCAAGACTACATTTAATGGAGTAGGAACCACCTGTGTTGTCTATGCAATTGATCCTCAATTTATTTCTTTAGAAGGATTAGATATCATAGAAGGAAATGAAGTTTTTTCTAATGAAGATGCTTCCGAAGTCATTGTATCCAGAGAAACTATAAAACTATTTGACATTGAAGATATAAAAAATGCATTAGGAAAAGAAATAAACTTTAATTTCACTCCTCCAAAAGAAAAAGTTATTGAAGACACAACTGAAGAATTACAGATAATTGGAATTTCCAAAGAAGAAAAACCATTGGCATATATATCTTTAAAAATGATAGAAAAATTTAATATTGAAAATTATGATTCAGCAAAAGTAAAAGTTACTGATAAAGATAAAATTGACGAAGTACAACAGAAAATTATTGAAATGGGATTTAAAACAAGATCAGTGAAAACATCTGAAGTGGATGAGATAAATAGAATATTTGTTATTGTTAAAATAATTTTGGCTTGTTTTGGAATGATTGCCTTATTTGTAGCTTCTATTGGCATTTTTAATACTATGACTATTTCTCTTCTTGAACGAACTCATGAAATTGGAATTATGAAAGCTTTAGGTGCTAATGATAAAACTGTTAAGAGATTATTCAATTATGAATCATCAATTATAGGACTATTGGGAGGAATATTAGGAGTTACATTAGGCTTTTCTTTAGGAGCAGGAATTAATGCTTTAATTGTCCTTTTAAGTCATACTTTTGGTGGTCAAAGTCAAGCTGTGGGAGTTTTTTATACCCCTTTATATTTTGCAATTGGTGTTATTGTTTTTTCTTTTGTTGTTAGTTATGTTGCTGGTATTTATCCAGCCAAAAGAGCAGCAAAATTAAATCCTTTAGAAGCATTAAGATACGAATAATTTAAAATAATAATAAAATTAAAATCCAGCTTTTTTAAACTGGATTTTTTATATTTATATAAATATATTATATTTTTTAAATTAAAAATTTGTAAGCTTGTCCATCAAAGGATTAAGAATGTCAGTATAATTTAATACAATACTAATAACAACTAAAATTATTATGAAAATCCCAAAAATAACCAAAATTCTTTTGAGATCACCTAGAACATAAAAATACTCTTTATTCTCAGAAAATTCTTTTGATTTTTTTGTTTTATCTTTCAAAATTGACTTTGGTTTTGCTTCCTCTAAAACTTCTTCTTTTTCTTTTTTCTCTTTATTATCAAAATCTTTGATATAAGAACTATCTTTTTCTTGAGACCCTTCTAATTTTTTTTCTTTTAATTTCTGCTGATAAAACTGTTGTTTAAATTTCTTCTTAAATTTTTTCTTTTTTTTCTTACGTTTGCTCATATTTATTCCTTATTATTAAAAATTACTAATTTTAAAAAACATTATTAATTAGTGCTTTCACTTTGTTATAGCATAACCTGTAGTGAGTATGTCTGTTCTGAGTGAAGTCGAAGAGTCAAACTATTAAATAATTTCTTATTATAATTTAAAACGACAGTTCTAAATTAAGATATATTTTTTAATGTAATTTATTTAATTATTGCTTTCACTTTGTTATAGCGTAATTAAATAATTTCTTATTATAATTTAAAACGACAGTTCTAAATTAAGATATATTTTTTAATGTAATTTATTTAATTATAATACCAAATTGGGATTTTGCCAAATTATTGTTGTGAAAAATTATAAGATTTGTTAAAATAAAAAGACAGGAGTTAAATATGCAAAATTTCATTTCTTTTATTCAACAGAATTCAAACATCATTGTTTTACTTTTATTATTCTTATTTATTCTTTTAGGAGGCTGGATAATTTATATTCAAATTTCTCTTAAAAAAATAATAAAAAGAAATAAAGAATTATTCAAAGGATCCGAGGGAGAAAATTTAGAGACAATATTAAATAACCATATTAAACGAGTTAATTTTGTATTAAAAAATTTGAAAAAATTAGACAGAATTTGTGAAGAGATTGATAAAATGGCCAGTTCAAGTGTTCAAAAAATAGGTATAATCAGATTTAATCCTTTTTCTGATGTTGGTGGAAATCAAAGTTTTGCCATTGCACTCCTAGATTCAAGAAATTCTGGTTTTGTTTTCTCAAGTCTTCATAGCAGGGAGGGAACAAGAGTTTATGCCAAACCTATCATATCTGAAAAATCAGAATATCACTTATCTACTGAAGAAATTAAAGCTATTAAAAAAGCAATTAATATAAAAAATAATAAAAAGGAAAATAAGGGATTATAACTATCCCCTATTTCTCTAAAGAAAGGAGGGGGTTTATGTTTGAAAAAAAAGAAGAAAAAATTATTGTAAAAGAACCAGAAACAATAGTAGGAGAATCAGTTAAACTAAAAGGTAATTTAAAAAGTAACAGCAATATAAAAATTGCTGGGAGCTTATCAGGAGAAATAAAAACAAAAGGCAATATAGAAGTAGATAAATCATCAAAAAT
>SDBS01000375.1_pt1 | contig 42144 bp, 35 predicted proteins | sample 2277091 | NCBI WGS metagenome assembly SDBS01 (sample SAMN10404972, study PRJNA504765) | marine sediment metagenome | isolation source: marine sediment core GS10_PC15, 163 cmbsf | place: Arctic Ocean: Southern Knipovich Ridge | collected 2010
GAAATCTAACATGAAACCGATAGTCGCCATAATAGGACGGCCCAATGTGGGCAAATCGACATTTTTTAACTGTGTAACACGCACCAGGAATGCCCTTGTGGATGATTTCCCAGGTGTTACAAGGGATCGTCATTATGGTGATGCCAGTTGGGATGGTGTGGAATTTACGCTGGTGGATACCGGCGGGTTTCTTGAAGAAGATAAGAGTGACTTTGCCGACGAGATCCGTTTCCAGATCCTTCAGGCAATAGAAGACGCGGATGTCATTGTTCATTTGTTGGACGGCAAGGGAGGGATCTCTCCGTTTGACGAAGATCTTGTCGAAATTCTTCGTGAAATAACAAAGCCCACTTTTTATGCTGTAAATAAGATAGACGGGTTTGAACAGGAGGTGAAGCTTTACGATTTTTACAGCTTGGGCATAGAAAAATTATATCCTGTTTCCGCCGAGCACCGCTACGGCATGTCTGATTTTTTAGATGCCCTGACAGGTGTCTTGCCCAAAATGATATCAGAAGAGACCAGGGATATGATCCGACTGGCAGTTGTGGGCAAACCGAACGTTGGAAAATCATCGCTCATTAACCGAATCCTTGGCGAAAATCGCCTGATTGTCAGTGAAATTCCGGGTACAACACGTGATGCCATCGACTCTGTTTGTAATATTAACGGGAAGTCATATCTTCTTATTGATACCGCCGGGATCCGACGCAAAGCTAAAGTTTCAAAAAAGATAGAAAAATTTTCTGTTATTAAAGCATTAAGGAGTCTTGACAGGTGTGATGTGGCGCTGATCGTCATTGATGCCCACGAGGGGATCACAGATCAGGATATAAATGTCGCGGGTTATGCTTTAGAGCGTGGATGCGGTTGCATTCTGCTTTTAAATAAATGGGATATTGTTGAAAAAGACAGTAAAACAGCAAAAATATTTCACGACCAATTAAGAATGGAAGCAAAATTTTTAAAATTTGCTCCGGTCATGACAATTTCAGCATTAACCGGACTCAGGGTATTGAAAATCTTCGGTATGGTGGATGAAGTTTACAGTCAATATACCTTACGTATAGGAACAGGGCAGTTAAACAAGATATTCGAGCGGGCGATTGAACAGAACGAACCGTCACTTTATAGAGGCAGGCGTCTTAAATTTTATTATGTTACCCAGGTGTCTACAAAACCTCCTACTTTTGTTTGTTTTGTAAACTATCATGATGCAGTCCATTTTTCCTACAAGCGGTATCTGATCAACCAGATCAGGGATGGGGCAGGGCTTGACAAAACACCTGTCCGGATAATTTTTCGCAAGCGGACAGGGAAGGGGAAAAAAGGATAACCAATGGATCTGTTTGAATACGGCGCACAAAAAGCCGCAGAAGCATCAAGGCCGCTTGCTGACAGGATGCGACCCAGGAACCTAAAAGAGTTCATAGGACAAAAGCATGTTGTGGAAGAGAGGGCATTGATTCGTCATGCCATTGAACAGGACCGGATCTTTTCCATGATCCTATGGGGTCCTCCTGGGTGCGGGAAAACAACCCTTGCCAGGATTATTGCAGGTGAAACCAGTTGCCATTTTGCCCATTTTTCCGCCGTGCTGTCAGGTGTCAAGGAGATAAGATCTGTTATAGAGGATGCCAAGAATCAGCAAAAGCTTTATCACAAAAGAACCGTTCTTTTTGTGGATGAGATACACAGATTCAACAAGGCCCAGCAGGATGCATTTCTCCATCATGTGGAAAGCGGACTGATAACCCTGATCGGCGCTACCACTGAAAACCCCTCGTTTGAAGTGATACCGCCGCTTATGTCCAGATGCCGCGTGATAACCTTAAAGGCCCTTTCGTCAGATGATATTGCCGCCATCATAGAGAGTGCACTCAAAGATAAGGAAAGGGGTCTTGGTAATATTGATCTGAATATTGATGAAGATGCGCTTTTCCACCTTGTCCGCATTGCAGACGGCGATGCCCGTGCCGCATTAAACAATCTTGAAGTAGCAGCATCTATGGTGGTATCGGAAAGCGATCCACCTCTCAAAGGAAAAACCTTGCAAATAACGCTTAAGGATATAGAGCTTGCTCTGGAGAAAAAGGCCCTTTTATATGACAAGTCCGGTGAAGAACACTATAATCTTATATCTGCTTTTCACAAGAGCTTAAGAGGAAGTGATCCTGATGCCGCTGTTTATTGGCTCGGGCGCATGCTGTCGGCCGGAGAGGATCCTTTTTATATAGCCCGCAGAATGGTCAGATTTGCATCCGAGGATGTTGGGAATGCAGACCCCAATGCGCTCAGAGTTGCGTTGAGCGCCATGGAGGCCTTCAGGTTCCTCGGGCCACCGGAAGGTGAACTGGCGCTGGCCCAGGCTGCTGTTTATCTCGCTACGTCCCCAAAGAGCAACAGTATTTACTCAGCATACGGAAAGGTTAAAGAGGCCATTAAAACTTCAGGGGCGCTCCCTGTTCCTTTTCACATCCGGAATGCGCCCACAGGGCTGATGAGAGAGCTCGGGTATGGAAAAGATTACAAGTATGCCCATGATTATGAAGATGCATATATTCCCCAGGACTATTTACCTGAAAAACTCGAGGGCAGGACTTACTATGTACCGACAGACAGGGGTTTTGAAAAGACTATCAAACAGAGACTCGACAGATGGCGCAGCCTGAAAAAAAGGGAAAAAAGCACTAAAGAGGGGGAGGATTAACTTGACACCACTATAAAATGAAAATACAAAGCAGCTAAATTTTTGGCTTAACCATTGAGATCGGATTTATTAAAAGTGGAAAGACTGACGGGGATTGTTGTAATTGTAGGGAACTACGGGAGCGGAAAGACCGAAGTTTCCATAAATCTTGCAGTGAACAGGAAGCGTGCAGGTTTAGACGTTCGGGTTGCAGATCTTGATCTTGTTAATCCTTACTTTCGAACCCGGGAGGCAAGGGCACAGCTTTCAGAATTGGGTATAGATGTGGTTTTGCCTCCGGAAAAATATCTCCAGGCTGATCTACCCATTTTGAGCCCTGTTATAGCAGGTATGATCCGTCGGCCGAGCCAACTGACATTGATAGACGCCGGGGGCGATGACGTGGGCGCCACCGTGCTTGCAACACTTGCCGATTCATTCCGGGATAAGCGGGTTCATGTGCTCCAGATTGTGAATCCTTTTCGCCCCTTTACGGATACTATATCAGGGTGCCTGAAAATGCGTGACGATATCGAAAAAGCTTCAAAGATGACCGTAAGCGGTATTGTCGGCAACGCAAACCTGATAGATGAAACATCAATCGAGGATATATATAAAGGATACGATTTTGTTAAAGCTCTGTCTGATGAGAGCAGATTGCCGCTTGAGTTTATTACTGTCGCGATAGAGCTGTTGCCGGAAATAGATGTTGAGCGTTTTTCATGTCCGGTTTTACCCATAGAAAGACAACTTGTTCCGCCGTGGAAAAAGGCTGCCAAGTTAAATTAAAAGGAGTAAGGGTATATGGCATATGAACATATTATCGATGATGAGAGGTGCAAAGGATGTGAATTATGTGTGACCGTATGTCCCAAAAAAGTTTTGGAACTCTCAGATGAATCCAACACAATGGGTTATTTCCCCGTGAAACAAGTACGTCCTGAAGACTGCGTCTTCTGTACAACATGCTGCATTATGTGTCCTGATGTGGCAATAACCGTAAACAAAATCGTTAAAGATACGGCAGAGCAAGAATAAACGGAGAAAAACATGGGCAAAATATTAATGAAAGGGAACGAAGCGATTGGAGAGGCCGCAATCAGGGCAGGATGCCTTAACTATTTTGCCTATCCTATCACACCTCAATCTGAAGTTGCAGAATACCTTTCTCGACGCATGCCGGAAGTAGGCGGCGTATTTTTGCAGGGTGAAAGTGAAGTTGCGGTAAGCTACATGATTTTCGGTGCCGCGGGATGCGGCGCCCGAGTTTTTACCACGTCGTCAAGCCCTGGTATAAGCCTTATGGGTGAAGCCTTAAGCTATATATCATCTGCCCAGTGCCCGGCGGTCTTTGTCAATATTGTACGAGGCGGCCCCGGTTTGGGAGGTATTCTTCCATCTCAGGCCGATTATTTCCAGGCCACAAAGGGGGGCGGACATGGGGACTACAGGTTGCTTGTAATGGCTCCGGACGGTGTTCAGGAGGCGGTTGAGATGATGATGATGGCATTTCCTTTGGCAGAAAAATATCGAAACCCGGTAATGATTCTGGGCGACGGTTTGATCGGTCAGATGATGGAGCCGGTTGAATTTCCAGATCACCTCAAATCTGAACCGAGCAATAAGGATGACTGGGCCACAAACGGTATGGACACCCGGAAAAGTAACGAAAGGAATCTGGTCAAATCGCTCTTTTTGAGTGCAGAGCTGTTGGAGGAACATAATCGTGTCTTAAAGGCAAAGTATGATCGCATGAAGAAAGAAGAGGTTCGATACGAACCTTATAATGTTGATACTGATTACCAGGTACTCATCGTCAGCTATGGCATTATAAGCAGAGTGTGCCGAACCGCCATTGATAATTTGAAAGCCGAAGGTTTCGAGGTGGCAATGATTAGACCACAGACGCTTTTTCCCTTTCCTGAAAAGACGATTGAGGAGGCAGCCTCAAAAGACAGTTGTAAAGTCGTTGTGAGTATCGAGTTGAGCATGGGGCAGATGGTTGAAGACGTGGAGCGGAGCGTTCATGGAAAGCGGCCTGTTAAATGGTTTGGAAAATCAGGTGGTGATATACCGACGCCGGAAGAGATAATCGACGTTGTCAAATCTTTTATAACACTTTAGCTTTTTTAAAATATTCCCGCTCGTTTGAAATCGATTTGTTTCAAAGAACTGTTACAATCTTTTCAGATATCGTATAAGGAGCAGAAATAATGGCAAAGACATTTAAAAAACCCGAAGCCCTTTCTGACCAGCATACGCATTACTGTCCGGGATGCACTCATGGCGTTATTCACCGGCTGGTGGCCGAGGTCATCGACGAGTTGGGCATACGGGGTCGTACGGTCGGCATTGCACCAGTGGGTTGTGCGGTTTTGGCCTATGATTATTTTACATTCGACTTTCAGGAGGCGGCCCACGGCCGGGCGCCGGCAATGGCAACAGGAATAAAAAGGGTTCGGCCTGACCTGGTTGTCTTCACCTATCAGGGTGACGGCGATCTGGCAAGCATCGGAATGGGAGAAATTATCCATTCTGCCAACCGGGGGGAAAAGTTTACCACGATCTTTGTTAACAACACGGTCTACGGTATGACCGGCGGGCAGATGGCGCCGACAACGTTGCCTGGCCAGAAGACCACAACCTCGCCGGCCGGCCGCGATGTTGAGGATGTTGGTATGCCGATTAAGATTGCCGAACTGATTTCAGCCCTGGAAACACCTGCATACATTGTGAGACAAGCGGTGATAAAGCCCAAGTATATTGTCAGAGCAAAAAAAGCCATTAAAAAAGCCTTCCAGTATCAACTGGACGGACGATGCTTCAGCCTGGTGGAACTGGTAAGCACATGCCCTACCAACTGGGGGCTAACTCCGGTGGAGGCGATAAAGTGGACCGAGGAGAACATGCTTTCCTATTACAAACTTGGTGAATACAAAACACCAGAGCAGTTTGAGGAGGACTGAATGCAAAGTGAAGTGATGTTTGCTGGTTTTGGCGGCCAGGGGATTTTGTTAATCGGGGACATCCTAGCACACGCTGCAATGGAAGAAGGTTTCGAGGTTGCGTGGATTCCTTCATACGGCCCGGAGATGAGGGGAGGAACCGCCTATTGTCTCGTGGTTATCAGTGACAGGCCTATTGGTTCTCCCATTATCAGAAATCCCATGCATCTGATTGCCATGAATCGTCCTTCGTTGGAAAAATTTGCACCGTTGTTGAAGCCAAGCGGAATTGTGGTGATTAACAGTTCATTAATCTCGATCGGATCAGGACGCGATGATGTTGATGAACTCTTGGTGCCTGCAAATGATATTGCAGGGGACCTGGGAAGCACAAAAGCGGCCAATATTGTGGCGCTTGCCGCTTTTGTTGCACGCAGTAAAATTGTTGATTTTGAGATACTGCGTCAGTGCGTCAAAAAAGTGTTTTCTTCCAGAGAAAATCTTATTTCTCTCAATTTGAAGGCCCTGGAGCAGGGAAAAAAGGCGGCCCAAATAAACTGACTTGACAGAATAGAAGATACCGCCCGGAGTGTGCTAAGTTCAGAAATGGTAACATTTTAGCCCTTTGAAAACATTATCGCATTCAGGTGATCCGGTTTTAAACCGTGTCAAACTCGTAGCCCACTTTAAACCGGATCACCTGAATGCTTGTGGGATATGTTTTTCAAAAAGTCAAATTAATACTAAAATGAAATTATCTGTTCCCGACTATATTTTATCGATAAAACCATATACTCCCGGAAAACCCCTTGAGGAGCTTGAAAGGGAATATGGTATTGATGATTCCATAAAGCTTGCTTCCAATGAGAACCCTTTGGGGCCGTCACCAATGGCTGTTAAGGCCATCCAGAGTGCTATAGGAAAGTTGAACCGGTATCCTGATGGAAGCGGTCATGAACTTATCCGCAAAATTTCTGAACATTTCAGTTTAACACCGCAGAACGTCGTTTTGGGAAACGGATCCGATGAGATTATAGGTATGCTTACCTGCGCATTGCTTCAGCCGGGTGACGAGGTGGTTTTGCCTCGTCCTTCTTTTCTCATGTACGAAATAATGGTTCGCAGCGCCGGCGCAACACCTGTATTGGTTCCATTAACGTCCCTTGCAATCGACCTGGATGGCATGAAAGATCGGATTACATCCAGAACACGCATGGTTTTTTTGTGCAATCCCAATAACCCTACCGGAACGTTTATTAACAAAAGAGATTTTGAGAATTTTCTGGAAAAGATTCCGCCTGAAGTCGTTGTTGTTGTGGACGAGGCGTATATCGAATTTGTCCGGAATCAAAATTGCGCCAGCGGCATCGAATATCTTGATAACACCAGACCTTTGGTTACGCTGCGCACCTTTTCAAAAGCATATGGCCTGGCCGGGCTTCGAATCGGCTATGGTATTATGCCGGAAGAAATAGCAAGCCTGCTGAACAGGGTCAGACAGCCGTTTAATGCTAATTCCCTGGCTCAGTCCGGCGCCGGCGCAGCACTTGAAGACAAAGCTTTCTTAGAAAAGGTCATAACCCTTGTACATGATGGATTAGATTTTCTGTATGATTCTCTGGACCGTATGGGAGTCAAATATTTTCCAACACAGGCAAACTTTTTTTTGATCGACGTTGCAAAAAACGCTGATGATGTTTTTGAAAGAATGCTCAGGCAGGGTGTTATTATTCGGTCTATGACATCCTACGGGTATCCTCACTATATCAGAATTAATGTCGGGCTTCATGAAGAGAATGTTCGTTTTATCAAGGCTCTTGAGAAATGCCTTAAATGAAATAATATATTCCTTTGAAACGTTTTATTATTACCATAGATGGTCCTGCCGGTGCAGGGAAGACGACGGTTAGCCGGATTTTGGCAGATCGTCTTGGTTACAGATATATTGATACAGGTGCACTTTACAGGGGTGTTGCACTGGAAGCTATATCATCCGGCTTAAGCCACGATGATGATATGGGCCTTGAAAAGCTATGCAGCAAACTTAAAATGAAATTTGTGCCGGGTGAAAAAGATTTGCGACTTTTATCAAATGATTCAGATATCACCGATCAAATACGGACATCTGAAATTACGATGTTTGCCTCGGCAGTTTCTGCTAGACCGGTTGTGAGAAGGTTTCTTCTGGATTTACAAAGGGATATGGGCAGAGAAAAAGGCGTTGTGTTCGAGGGGCGTGATATGGGCAGCGTAGTGTTTCCCGATGCTGATGTGAAGTTTTATCTGGATGCATCCTGCAAAGTCAGGGCCCTCAGACGATACAAAGAAATAAGATCGAAAACCTCTCAGACATTATTAGAAGAGGTTGAAAAGGATATAAAACGTCGGGATGAAAATGACAGCACCAGGGATTTAGCTCCCTTAAAGCCTGCTGAAGATGCGATTATAATAGATTCCACCGATATTTCTGCCAAAGGGGTTGTCGATTGTATGTTGTCCTATATTGAAAATAGGCATTGATTCATTTGTTTAAAATAATCGTTGTTTTTTGATAATGAGTCTGATAGATATAGAAGTTATGCTAACTTTTCAAGTTATAGCTAAATAAATTGGCCTAGGGGGTATTTTGTTTCATGGAAAATTTTGAAAAAAACGATTCAACCGATGATTTAATTCAGAAGGATTTATCTGATGAGCCCGTTGTGGAGCAGACAGATACAGCAGGTATGCAGGAAAATGAAGTATTGAAAACAGATACATCTGTTGATGATACATCATCTGAAGAAGTTCCGGACCCGAGTGACAGTTCGGCGGAAGCTCTTGACTTGAGTAAAAGCTCAGAAGAAGTCCCGATCACGACTGACAGTTCAGAAGAAGCTCAGGAACCGACTGACAGTTCAGAAGAAGCTCAGAAACCGGCTGACAGTTCAGAAGAAGCTCAGAAACCGGCTGACAGTTCGGAAGAAGCTCAGAAACCGACTGACAGTTCAGAAGAAGCTCAGGAACCGACTGACAGTTCGGAAGAAGCTCAGAAACCGGGTGACAGCATGGAAAGCTTGATGGATATGTACGAGGAAAGCTTCAAGCGTTTCGAGGAAGGGGAGGTTGTCACCGGCAGGATAATTTCGATGGACAAGGATCATGTTCTTGTTGACATCGGGTACAAATCAGAGGGGCAAATACGTATTCACGAATTCAAAGATGAAGACGGGAATGTAAACGCAAATGTGGGTGACATGGTTGATGTGATGGTGGAATGGTGGGACGAAGAAGAAGAACGTGTCGTTCTTTCCAAGGAAAAGGCAGCCAAAGTCAAGGTATGGGAAGATATCAAAAAATCTTACGACGAAGATAGACCTGTGGAAGGCGTTATTTTAAATCGCGTCAAAGGCGGATTTTCAGTGGATATCGGTGTTCAGGCTTTTTTGCCCGGTTCACAGGCTGATTTGCGTCCTATCCGCAACCTCGACGAGATGGTTGGAAATACATTTGCTTTCAAAATCTTAAAATATAATCGAAAACGTAGCAATATCGTTTTATCAAGACGGGCCATTCTTGAAGGGGATCTCGAATCCAAACGGGCTGAAACGTTAGCTGCCATTCATAAGGGCAAGGTTGTTGATGGTGTTATAAAGAATATTACAGAGTACGGTGTATTTGTTGATCTTGGCGGGGTGGACGGATTGCTTCATATTACAGATATTTCATGGGGGCGTGTTAAACATCCTTCGGAGCTTTTCGCGGTCGGTGACAATATTACCGTAAAGGTCCTTAGTCTTGATATTGAAAGGGAAAGAGTCTCATTGGGTATGAAACAACTTACCGAGGATCCCTGGTCAACCGCTACAGAAAGATACCCGCTGGGTTCCCGTATTCAGGGTAAGGTTGTTAGCCTGACAGATTATGGTGCATTTGTGGAATTGGAAGAGGGCATCGAGGGTCTGATCCATGTTTCTGAGATGTCATGGACCCGAAAGATTCGTCATCCTTCCAAGGTCGTTTCTGTAGGCGAGGAGATTGAGGCTGTTGTGCTTGAAATCAATTCCGAAAACAGGCGGATTTCCTTGGGTACGAAGCAGGTTGTGCCGAATCCGTGGGATGTAATCAGCGAAAAGTATCCGCTAGGTACAATCATTGAAGGCAAAATCAAGAGCATTACCGATTTTGGACTTTTTATAGGCATCGGCGAAGGAATCGATGGTCTAGTACATATTTCCGATATTTCCTGGACAAAGCGGATAAAGCATCCGTCGGAGTTATATAAGAAAGGCGATATGATCCAGGCCATTGTTCTTGATATCGAGAAGGATCACGAAAGGTTTTCGCTCGGGATCAAGCAACTTCAGGCAGACCCCTGGAAAACCGTTGGTGAACGCTATGAGGTTGGCAAAGAGATAACAGGTACGGTGACCAACCTAACAGATTTCGGGGTTTTTGTGGAACTTGAAGAAGGCATAGAAGGACTTGTGCATATATCTGAAATCAGTAAGGAAAAGGTAAAAACCCCTGTCGGCAAATTTAACGTCAGCAATGTCATCACCGCCAAAGTTATGAATATCAACAGCGAGAAAAGGCGGATAGGCCTTTCAATCAAGCGGCTTGAAATTGAAGATGAGCAGAGCTTGTTGAGCGAATATGTCGATAACGTTAGACCTGCGACTTCAACTTTCGGAGAAATCTTACGTAAGAACCTTCAGGAACGTGAGAACCTTCATGAAAGTGAGGATCTACAGACAGGTGAGGACCTGCAGGAAAGTGAGGATCTACAGGCAGGTGAGGACCTGCAGGCAGGTGAGGATCTTCAGGAAGGTGAGGACCTGCAGGAAAATGAGGATCTTCAGGCAGGTGAGGATCTGCAGGAAAGTGAGGATCTTCAGGAAGGTGAGGACCTGCAGGAAGGTGAGGATCTACAGGCAGGTGAGGATCTACAGGCAGGTGAGGATCTACAGGCAGGTGAGGATCTACAGGCAGGTGAGAACCTTCAGGCAGGTGAGAACCTTCAGGAAAGTGAGGATCTTCAGGATAAATTGAATGAGGAGTAGCATTTCCAATTAAAAGTATTCAAATTGAAACTATTCAGCCACTTAGCCCTTTGAAAACATTATCGCATTCAAGTAATCCGGTTTAAAACCGTGTCAACCACGCCGAAGGCGGATAAAACTCGTGCATAAGTGAGCGTAAAGAAAGAACAGGTGCTATGACCCGTTTAAAAACCGGATCACCTGAATGCTTGTGGGACACGTTTTTCATAAAGCTAAATTAATACAAATATATCAATTTTGCACTCTTATCTGAAAGAAAAGAATGTGTTGCAAGAAAAAAGTAGAACAATAATATTCTATAATCTTGGTGTCTTGGTGCCTTGGTGGCAAGATACCTGAACAGTTACTTCAAATTTTCTATGTTCTCCCGCAGACATCCATACCTTTTTTTCATTCTGGTCTTTTCATCTATAGTTGCGGTTACAATGATAGGCATAATCCTTCTGTTTGCCCTCAGCACAAAGGATGCTTACTTTGAGTTCGGAGAGAAAGTCGGTGTTATTGAGATAACCGGTGTTATTGCAGATGCCAAAAACGCAATCCATAACCTTAAAATTTTCCGAGAAAATGATTCTATCAAGGCGATCGTAATTCGGATCGATTCCCCGGGGGGCGCCGTGGGGCCTTCACAGGAGATCTTCAGAGAGATCAGAAAGACTTCAAGCTCAAAGAAAGTGATAGCTTCCATGGGCACAATTGCGACTTCAGGCGGCTATTATATTGCTGCCGGGGCAGATGGAATTGTTGCAAATCCGGGGACCATAACCGGCAGCATCGGTGTTATCATGGGGTTTACAAATTACCAGGAGCTTCTCCGTAAAATCGGATTGGTTCCCATTGTGGTTAAAAGCGGCGAATACAAGGATATCGGATCGCCGGTTCGAAAGATGAAGGAAGAAGAGCATAAGATTCTTCAGGAATTAACAAAAAAAATCCACAGACAATTTATTATGGATATTGTTGAGGGCAGAAAGATGGATCAGGCCAAGGTGGAATCGCTGGCAGACGGACGTATCTTTACAGGAGAAGAGTCAAAAGAACTGGGTCTGGTCGACCGTCTTGGAAATGTTGAAGATGCTATTGAGTGGGCCGGCCGTTTGGGCGGCATCAAAGGAAAAATCTCCACGGTTTATGCTCGGAAGAAAAAATTTTCCCTCCTGAAATATATTGTGGATTCATCCACTAAAGCGTTGATAAGCCGAATCGTTGATCCATCTTTGTCTGCTGATTATCTATATAGCCCGGAAAAAGGCCTTTAAAAAAAGTTCGGTATTATTCTTAGAAATCCGGGTTGGTATTGCGCTCCTTTTTGTGAGCGTTTTTTTATTTCTTTGTAACTGGTACCTTTCCAAGTTATAGATGTTGGGGAGGCGAGCGAGCCCTATTCAGCCATCTTGGTGTCTTTGTGCCCTGGTGGCGAGATGCCTGAGCAGTTGCATTTCTTTTTACTCAAAAATACTGACACCCCCACGGCCTTTGCGGATGACCTCGGGTATGTCGTTGATCAGGGATATGACACTTGAAGGGAGTCCCGGAACAGGGCCTCCATCAATTACCACATCTATTCTGGGGTGAAAAAAATCGTGGATAAGTGACGGGTCGTAAATAATGGTATTGTCCGGTCTTGTGGCGCTCGTGGAGATAATCGGATTTCCCAGAGCCTCTATCAATGCAAGACAGATGGTATTGTCCGGCACACGTATTCCAGCGGTTTTTCGCTTTGTCAGCATGATTTTTGGTACCAGTTTCGAACCTTCCAGTATAAAAGTATAGGGACCCGGCAAAAGCCGTTTCATGGTTTTGTAAGCGTAGTTTGAAACTTTGGCATAGTGGCTGATGTTTTTGAGCCCCGAGCAGATGAAACTAAAAGGCTTGATTTTATTCCTCTGCTTTAACTGGTAAATTTTTTCAATCGCCTTTTTGTTCATGATATCGCAGCCGATTCCATAATAGGTATCGGTTGGATAGGCGATAACGCCACCTTTTTTGAGGATCTCGACAATATTTGTGATGAGTCGTTCCTGGGGGTTCTCGGGATTTATTTCAGTAAGCATGAGTATTCTTTTATGAAATACAAAATTTGGCCGTGCACAGGATAAATTTTTTTTTTACGCTTATCTATTACGGGAATTAGGGCATGTCAAGGCATCTAACCCGAATTCCTCTTCAAGCGGGATGAGAAATCCGGGTAATAAAGATTGCAAAAGGCAAAACCATTTGTTATTCGGTTTCAAAAAAATTTAAAAAAATCCTTTTTGGAGGAACCCATGATAAAAATACCGCCTGAAGAAGCTTTTTCTTTTGATGATGTTTTGTTACTTCCGGGCTATTCCGATATTCTACCGCTGGATGTTAACATCCACACCCGATTGACACGAAACATTGCGCTTAACATTCCCATTGTCAGCGCTGCAATGGATACCGTAACAGAGGCTCGCACTTCCATAAGTATGGCGCGTGAAGGAGGAATCGGTTTTATACATCGCAACATGAGTGTCGAAAGCCAGGCTGTTGAGGTTGGCAGGGTTAAAAAATCTGAAAGCGGTATGATTATTGATCCTGTGACGATTCATCCTGATCAGCATGTCCATGAAGTATTGAAACTGATGGAACAGTATCGCATCTCAGGGGTTCCGGTTACAAAAGGAGGTCAACTGGTAGGTATTGTGACAAACAGAGATCTGCGATTTGAAACAGATCTTGAAAAGAATGTTTCCGAAGTCATGACAAAGGATAACCTTATTACGGTTTCAGAAGGGATTGCCCTGGAAGATTCCAAGAAGCTGCTGCATAAACACAGGATAGAGAAGCTCCTTGTAACAGACAAAAAGGGTCGATTGATCGGTATGATAACCATAAAAGATATTGAGAAGATTAAAAAATACCCGAATGCCTGCAAGGATAAGATGGGCAGGCTCAGAGTCGGGGCTGCCGTCGGTGTCGGCCCTGATAAGGAAGAACGCACAGAGGCCCTTCTGAAGGCAGGAGCTGATATCATTTTAATCGATACTTCTCACGGGCATTCAAAAAATGTTATTGAAGCTGTCAAAAATTTAAAGAGTAATTTCAGTGACATCGAGCTGATTGCAGGCAATGTCGGCACGGCTAAGGGTGCGGAAGACCTGATCAAGGCCGGCGTTGACGGCGTTAAGATCGGGATCGGGCCAGGATCCATTTGCACCACACGTGTTGTTGCAGGTGTCGGTGTGCCTCAGATCACCGCCATAATGAACTGCAGGTCAATATCCAGCAAAACAGGTGTTCCTTTGATTGCGGACGGAGGCATCAAATTTTCAGGTGATATTACCAAAGCCATTGGAGCAGGCGCCCATGTGGTGATGATAGGCGGACTTTTAGCTGGAACAGAAGAGAGTCCGGGAGAACTGGTCATATATCAGGGCCGCAGCTACAAGACCTATAGGGGTATGGGGTCCATAGAAGCCATGCAAAAAGGGAGCAAGGACAGGTACTACCAGGGTGACGATGCCTTTGGCGACAAGCTGGTGCCGGAAGGTATTGTGGGACGTGTTCCATTCAGAGGCAGTATCTCCGACAATATTTTCCAGCTTATCGGAGGGTTAAAGGCCGGCATGGGATATGCGGGATGCCGAGCCCTGGATGAGCTCAGGGAAAAAGCGCGCTTCATTAAGATCAGTGCGGCAGGTATGCGTGAAAGCCATGTCCATGACGTGATTATTACCAAAGAAGCGCCGAATTATCGCTTCGACTAAAATCACTTTACGGTCATAGCCCAACATAAAACCACTTGAAAAGATGACAGACAACGCATCCAATTTTGTACACCTTCATGTTCATACACAGTACAGTCTTCTGGACGGAGCCATAAGGATCGATGCCCTTTTAAAGCGTGCTGGTGAATTCGGTATGGATGCCTTGGCCATTACCGATCATGGCACAATGTTCGGGGCCATGGAGTTTTATGAAAAGGCGAATATTGCCGGGATTAAACCGATCATTGGGTGCGAATGTTATTTAGCGCCGCGGCGTCTTACCGATAAAACTTCGTTTGACAGCAAGGACCTTTCCCACCTGACCCTTCTGGCCGAAAGCCATCATGGATACCGCAATCTTTGTAAGCTGGCCACTATTGCTCAGTTTGAAGGATTTTACTACAAACCACGCATCGATAAGGAGGTTCTGAAACAACACAGTAAGGGGCTTATTGCCCTTTCAGGATGTCTTCGCGGTGAAATTCCCAGACGGATTCAGGAAGGCCGAACAGACCAGGCTGATGAAGCCGCGCGCTTTTATCTTGAAATCTTCGGAGAGAACAACTTTTTCCTTGAGGTTCAAAACAACGGTATAGATGAACAGGAAAATGTGAACCAAGCCCTTCTGGATATGAGTAAAAGGCTTTCCATACCGCTTGTTGCGACAAACGATTGCCATTATCTCGACCAAGAAGATGTTCGTGCACATGATGTGCTTTTATGTGTCCAGACCGGAAAGATAATTCACGAAACAGAACGATTAAGGTTCAAAACTGATCAGCTATATTTTAAATCAAAATCGGAAATGCATGCCGACTTCAAGAGCTATCCGGGCGCTTTAGATCACACCGTGGATATAGCCGGAAGGTGCAATCTTGAATTCGATTTTGATACATATCACTTCCCTAAATTTGAAACTGCACCAGGCCGGACAATCGATGAGCTTTTTGAACAAGAGGTCAGGGATGGGTTTGACCGGAAACTGCAGTCTATAAAGGCAAAGAACCCTGATATTGATCAAGAACTATATCTCAAACGCTTGGAAAATGAGATTTCTGTTATAAATTCCATGGGCTTTCAAGGGTATTTCTTGATTGTTGCCGATATTATACGCCGTGCCAAAGAGAGGAATATTCCTGTAGGACCTGGAAGAGGGTCTGCGGCAGGTAGCCTTGTTGCATATTCCCTTGGAATTACAGATCTGGATCCCATAGAGCATGGTCTGATTTTTGAACGTTTCCTTAACCCTGCCCGAAAGAGCATGCCGGATATTGATGTCGATTTCTGTATAAACGGCAGGGAAGAAGTATTTAAGTACGTGGCGGATCGATACGGAGGCGGTGATTATGTTGCCCAGATCATTACATTCGGAAAACTTAAAACCAGGGCCGTAATTCGTGATGTGGGACGTGCCCTTGATATACCGCTTCATGAAGTGGATGCCATAGCCAAGATGGTGCCTGATGTATTGAACATAAGCCTTGATAATGCATTAAAGCAGGAACCAAGACTCAGGGCTCTGGCAGAAAAGAAACCGGAAGTTGCCGATTTGATCAATATATGCCGCGTACTGGAAGGGCTCCCGCGGCATGCCTCAACGCATGCTGCAGGCGTTGTTATCTCAGATAAGCCGCTCGTAGAATATTTGCCGCTGTATAAGGGGAAAAAGGGCGAGGTCGTAACCCAATTCGATATGAAATATGTTGAAAAGATCGGCCTTGTAAAGTTTGATTTTCTGGGGCTGCGCAACCTGACTGTTATTGCTAATACACTTTCGCTCATTTCCCGGCAGGGTAAATCACCCCCTGATCTCGAAAACCTTGATTTTAACGATCCCGACACCTATCGCCTACTTGCATCGGGTGATACGACGGGAGTTTTTCAGCTTGAAAGTTCCGGCATGAAAGATTTACTGGTAAGGCTAAGGCCGGAAGTCTTTGAAGATGTTACCGCCCTGGTTGCCCTTTATCGTCCCGGCCCTCTTGATAGCGGAATGGTGGATGATTTTGTGGAAAGGAAGCACGGTAAAAAAACAGTCGAATACCTTGTTCCCCAGCTCGAACCGATTCTGAAAGAGACATACGGGGTTGTCGTTTATCAGGAGCAGGTTATGAAGATTGCCGGTGACCTGGCCAATTTTTCCATGGCAGAGGCCGATGATCTCCGAAAGGCAATGGGTAAGAAAATTCCGGAGATTATGGCCAAGCACAGGGAGCGTTTCATGCAGGGGGCAATGGACAACGGTATTCCATCTGACGAAGCTGGAAAGATATTTTATCTCATGGAAAAATTCGGGGGTTATGGATTTAACAAGTCCCATAGCGCAGCATATGCTTTGATTGCATATCAGACGGCTTTTCTGAAAGCTCACTTTCCGGTGGAGTTCATGGCTTCATTACTTACCAGTGAAATGCATTCCATAGATGGTGTTGTAAAATATATTGCCGAATGCCGCAGTCACGGTATTGAAGTCCTCCCTCCGGATATCAATGAAAGCGGCAAGGAATTTATTGTAACAGGTTCAAAGATAAGATTTGGACTTGTTGCTGTTAAAAACGTTGGTGAAGGCGCCATTGAATCTATAATCGAGGATAGAAATGAAGGGGGGAGATTTTCTTCGCTGTTTGAGTTCTGTGAACGTGTGGGTCTGAAAAAGGTTAACAAGCGGGTTATTGAAAGTCTTATTAAATGTGGCGCATTTGATTCCACCGGAGGTTATCGTTCCCGTATGATGGCATCCCTGGGAGACAGCCTCGAATACGGCCAAAGGGTTCAGAAGGAAAGATCGGATCCGCAGATGGGATTGTTTGATTTGCAAGGTAACCGGTCGTCCATAAACTTGCCCTCCATGCCCGAAATCGATGAATGGGGTGAAAAACAACTTTTAGCGCTTGAAAAGGAATCACTTGGTTTCTATATAACCGGACACCCTTTGACCGGATATGAAGATCTGCTGGAAAAGTTCACAAATGCAGACTCCGCTACGCTAAAGGAGAAAAACGATGGTGAAACCGTCATAATTGGCGGCATGATCAGAAACACCAAGATCATAAAGACCAAAAAGGGCGATTTAATGGCCTTTGTTACTTTGGAAGACTTGCAAGGCTCTGTTGAAGTTACGGTATTTTCATCAATTTATACAAAAGTTTATGATCTTTTGTCCGATGACAATTCCATCATGGTCCAGGGACAGCTGCAAAAAGATGAAAACTCGGTTAAGATATTGGCAGATGCGGTCATAACCATGGATAAAGTCGAGGAGACGTGGTCCGCAAGCATCCATTTTAATCTGGACATAACCAGCATTGAAAAGGCGTTACTTGTGAGATTAAATGATATTCTGAAAAGGCATCAGGGTTCCTGCAGGGGGTACATTCACTTGCTAAACCCTGAAAAAACAGAAACGATTATCGCCATGTCCGACTCCATGAAATTGAAGGCGGGTTTGTCATTGACCCGCGAGGTTAATAGTTTGCTTGGATATAATGCTGTCGAAACAGTTTGCAGGCCGGTTGCATCTTCTGTAAAGTCCAATGGTTACAATGGCAACCGGAAAAAAAAGAGATTCAGCCCGAATATTTAATGAACAATACCGAGGGGAATGTTAAAAACACAATGAAGGTACCTTTGCTTGACTTAAAGAGCCAGTATCAGAGCATAAAGGAGGAGATTCTGAAAGTCACTGAAGAAATCTTTGAAAGCCAGTATTTTATTCTTGGACCATGGGTTGAGACACTTGAAAAGGAGATTGCCGGATATTGCTTTTCAAAGCATGCTGTTGGGGTTTCATCGGGAACAGATGCGCTTCTGATTTCACTGATGGCTGCGGATATCGGGCCCCAAGACACTGTTATCACGACACCATATACTTTTTTTGCAACAGTAGGGTCTATTTCCCGTGTTGGCGCCAGGCCGATCTTTGTTGATGTTGACCCTGACACGTATAATATTTCACCTGAAGGTCTGGACAATGCAATAGCTGCCATGGCCGGCAAAGAGCGGGCAAGACTAAGGGCGGTCATCCCTGTTCATCTTTATGGTCAATGTGCTGACATGGACCCGATCTTGAAGATTACCGCTGAATACAATCTTTTGGTTATTGAGGATGCTGCCCAGGCAGTTGGAGCGGAATACAGGGAGAAGCGGGCAGGATCAATGGGTGATTTTGGGTGCTTTTCTTTTTTTCCATCCAAAAACCTGGGTGCTTTTGGAGATGGAGGGTTGGTTACAACGAGTTCAGATGATTTTTATGATAAATTGCGTATTCTCCGGGTTCATGGCGCCCATCCCAAGTATTATCATAGTTTAACCGGCGGCAACTTCAGGCTGGACGCAATCCAGGCAGCCATTGTTTCCATAAAGCTGAAATTTCTTGACAATTGGACCGGAGCCCGCCAGGAAAACGCGCGCAAATACAGAGAACTTTTTGCAAGTTCGGGACTGGCTGACGTGGCTAGGCTTCCGGTTGAAAAGGAAAACCGCCACATATACAATCAGTTTGTGATAAGTTTGGAGGAAAAAAGAGACGAACTTCGCCTGTTTTTAGATGATGCCGGGATCGGGACGGAGGTTTATTATCCGGTCCCCTTGCATCTTCAAAAATGCTTTTCGGATCTGGATTACAAAAAAGGAGATTTTCCTGTGGCCGAGCATGCGGCCTTGCATTCACTGGCACTTCCTATATATCCCGAGCTTTCAGATGATCAGCAGGAATATGTGGTGGACAAGATAAAAGCGTTTTATGGATGTTAATACTAATCCGAGCGTTTTGATTTAGACATGGAGCGGGTTGCCCGAGGCAAATTGCAGCCGGACGGTGATGGTTATTGGCGAAACGCAGGACAGCGTCCCGTGCTGTCTGAGGCACCGGATTTCATATAACTTTTTCATATGCCTCTCTTGCTTCTTTTTCCAAAAGGTGCTCCTGGCCCTTGTACCTCGGTGAGAAATGGAAGGGTGTAAACTGCTTAACCCGGGCCTTACCTGCAATGCTGCCGGCCTGCCGGGCGGTCAGATGGCACTTTTTCTCGGCAATGTCCCTGTCTTTTTCAAGAAAAGCCGCTTCAATAAATAGGTGATCGGCGTCCTTGGCAAGTTCAAATATCTTTTCCACATTCGATTTGCTATACATGACATCGACAATATATGAAACCCTCTGACCCGGAGTTATAAGGGCAATTTGGCTTGCGAGATCACCCAGAACGAACCTCTTTTTTTTTGAATTATTCTTGCCGTATTTTACCTCAAATTCTGAATCAGGGTCTTTATTGTTGAATAAAGCCTGTTTGAATTCATTTAGCCAAGGGCCGATCTCAAGCCCGAGATTAGAAACATTCTCTTTCCTTATATTGACGTGGAATCGTTCCTTAATGGTAAACCCGAGACAGGGGATACCGTGATCAAGGATTTCGGCGGAAATAGACAGAGCGGGTTCCTTATGCAGAATGCTGTTAAAAGGCTGTTTGACGGCCTTTGAAGCCGGGAGAAATCTGTTTTGACACAGGTAATCTTTGGTAATTAGATGATCGGGATGTACCTCGGTTACGTGTAAGGACAATAGATTGCTGTAATGCTTAACAAGGTTCCATGAGTATCCGGCAAGCTTACCCTCAACATTTTCCAGAAAACCTTCGGGGCCATACAAATATAGGTGCTGCTCGCGGCCAAGGAAAAGACGTAGCAGTCTGTCAAACCCGACAAAATGATCCATATGGGTATGGGTGATAAAAACATGGCTGGTCTTGAGGATGTCTCTGGCCGAAAGTGAATAAATGTCTCCAAGATCGAATATAACAGCACGTTTTTCAAGAAGAAATGGGATAAATAGCCCGGGATCGTCAAAAGGACCGTTAACTAGCCTGGGGAAGAAGGAAGGGTGCATTGTTATTGCAGAAATTTTGCGACTTGCTTGTTTATGCAAAGATATATTTCTTCGTCAGAACCGAAAATATCGACAACAACTCTATGATTAATAAGGGTCTCTATTACAAAAGCGGCAACATAAAGACTGACAACATTCGGTTGTGGAACAATATGTCTAAATGGAGCATTTTGAAAGTCGATATCAAATTCGTCAGCATGGCTTAGTTTATCGAGACAATTTAATATCTGTTCCTCGAGGACATTTTTGCTCGTGGTTTCCACCAGGTTGTTTTCAACAAGCTTCATGGCAATGGCATTGGAAAGAGGTTCGATACAGTCTCTTATACTTCCTATTGCTTTTCTGCGGGCATACTCTTTTGAGGATTCAATTCTTGATAAGATTTTTGCTTCGTGTGAACTTGGACGAAATACTTTCGCCATAAGATATCACCTTATATTGATGTAAATATATTAGGAATGATTTTATTTTTGATTGAATAATAACGCCAAGAACAGACTATTGCAAGGAAAATATTTTACCCAGGTTTAACCTCTTCAATAATTAATTGGGCGGATTTTTTTTCGTTCCAGCGGTTCCAGCGCAGCCGGAACGCAATCTGATCAAAGTGTTCTTTCAAAGGTATGCTGGGGTCGATGTTGAAATGAATGGCGTTAAAAGTTTTGCCTGCACTTCCCGAAGTCTGTTTTAAAAGCATGCGCCTATGATTTTTGCCGACAATTTTTGAAGATGCAACTTTGACGTTCCTGGACATAAAGAGCGGTTCATGATTGCCGGAGCCGAACGGCTTTAAGGATTCTATCTCGTCGATGAGAGCATCTGCAATATCGTCAAAATCGAGTTCATAATCAATGGAAATTTTCGGAATAAAATCATCAGGTTTTGTCATATTGCCGATGGCGTTTTCAAAGTTTGTTTGAAACCGGGCTATTTTTTCAGTCTTTATTTTAATTCCTGCGGCCATTGAATGCCCGCCAAAGTTTTCAAGATCATCGGCGCAAGCCAAAAGCCCTTTATAAAGATCTACTCCCGGTATACTTCTGGCTGAACCTTTTCCAATCCCGGCTGATGTTGTGATAAGCACTACAGGGCGGAAATATTTCTGCATAATTCTGGCAGCTACGATTCCGAGGACACCTAAATGCCAATCCTGGTGTACTAAGACCAGGGTGTTTTTTTGGAGCAGGGGAGGATTTTTCTTTAATTGGCCCTCGATTTGTGCGAGCATTCCATTTTCGATGCTTCTGCGTCTTTGGTTCATATGGTTGAGGGATTGCGCAATTTGCTCGGCGGTCTCAATACTTTTAGTTGTTAAAAGTTCAACAGCGATTGAAGCGTGGTCTATTCTGCCCGCTGAGTTTAATCTGGGCGCCAGACCGAAAACCATATCGTCGGTATCAACATAATTTTTATTGATCCCACTGGCTTCTATTAATGCATTCAGGCCTGGCCGATTACTTGAAGTGATGATATCAAGACCTGTTCTGGAAAGTATGCGATTTTCAGCAACAAGGGGAACCATGTCGGCCAGGGTTCCAAGGGCTACTAGATCACAGACACTTTTCAGATTTGGCTCCGGCCGGTTCTGCCAGAAATGGATGTCACGCAGTTTTTTTCGAAGGCAAATCAGAAGATAAAAGGCCACACCGACTCCGGCAAGATCGTCAAAACCTGACGGGCAATCATGTCGTTTGGGATTTACGACAGCAACAGCCGGGGGTATTGTATCCGATATAATGTGGTGGTCGGTGATGATTACATCAATTCCAGCGGAATTTGCCGCTTTGACGGCATCGTGACTGCCGGACCCGCAATCAGTGGTGATGATGAGGTTTATTTTCTTTGACAATGCGTAATCTGAAATGTGGTTTTTTTGCAGGCCGTAGCCTTCATTTGTCCTGTGAGGGATATAGTATGATACATCAGCACCGGCAGAACGGATAAACTCCAAAAGGATTGTTGTGGCGGTAATTCCGTCAACATCATAATCGCCAAAGATCAAGATTTTTTCGTTTTGCTTTATGGCGGTCAAGATGCGGTTGACCGCGGCGTCCATATCCTTTATGGAGAACGGCGGGTTTAAACGGTTAAGTGAAGGGTTCAGGAAATTTGAGGCGTCTTCTTCGGAAACAATATTACGATTGACCAGAATTGATGCAATGGCGGGATGGCATTTTAGAATCATGCAGAGCTTATCGACCGTATGAATATCAGGCCGTAGAATTTGCCACTGTTTTTTCATGAAACGGGCATATCCTATATTTGAGATTTGGACAAGATTATTAATTATTGATTATTGGTTGTTGCCAATTAACAATTAACAATTAATTATTAATTATTAATTATTAACTATGGCAAAAGGCGGTGATATCCAGGAGAGACTGCCGGAAAAAATAATCAATAATCAACTGTTAATTGTTAAGTTAGCGCTTATAGGAGGGCAGGGTGGGGGTATTAACTTCTTTTTTGACCGGACTTTTTTTATTGAAATAATGAGGGATATGATGGTACCTATAAATTACAAAAGGTTTGATTCTGTATTCTATTATTGTAGACCATTTACTAATCCGAGCGTTTTGATTTAGACATGGAGCGGATTGCCCGAGGCAAATTGCAGCCGGACGGTGATGGTTCTTGGCGAAGCGCAGGACAGCGTCCTGTGCTGTCTGAGGCACCGCTGAAATCGGGGCCGAGTTCACGGGACGCCCGTAGTGAGCCCTAGAACCATCCCGCACGGATGCGCCTGCGAGGGCAATCTGAGACATGTCCACTTTATTATGCTCGCCTTAGTAAGAAATTCATAATTTTGGAAACCATAAAGAAATATCTACGAGTTGATCGCAGAGAAATCTGTTTTCTAAGATTTATTTTTGAGGCTTATGATGGTATCGCAATAATAACAACAATCGATCCTGACTCGGGTATTGTATTGCTTTCCATTGCTCCAGGGTGTGAAGACGATGTAGAAATGATTTTACAGGAGCTTAAAAAAGATATTATAATTGAACGTGCAAACGTTAAGAAATGATAGCTTCGTAAATCCCGTTTGAGCGGGACTGCGTTGCGCTTCATTTCGTTGTCATTGCGGCGTACGCTAAGTACGCACCCTTCGGGTACCGCGTCAGCGGATGACACGAAATTCGCGCGCCTTGAATTTGGTCCCGCCCAGGCGGGATTACTTTGCCATCGCAATTTTGACTTTTTACGAGATCGTTAAGAAATGAATAACAAATATCTATTTATTAATACCATCGGTTGTCAGATGAATGTTTATGACTCCGAACAGATTGCCAAGGTGTTAAAACCCTTGAGATACAGGGAGACCTCATTTCCGGAGATGGCGAACCTGATCATTGTCAATACATGTACAATCAGGGAAAAGGCAGAGCAGAAGGTCTTCAGCTTTTTAGGGCGTCTTGCCGGCCTAAAAAGAAAAAGGCCTGATCTAATTATCGGGGTCGGGGGATGCGTGGCACAGCAGGAAGGTGGAAAGATACTGGAGCGTGCCCCGCATGTTGATCTTGTTTTCGGGACAAATGCTATCGGCCGTTTGCCAGTTATTATCGAGAGGATAGAGACAAAAAAATGCCGTATTGTCGACGTTGAAATGTCAGAGCAGATAGAGGAGTTGGATTTTGGTGCGGATGAGTCCCATGACGGGAAGGTTGCGAGCTTTGTGACCGTCATGCAGGGATGCGACAATTATTGTACCTATTGTGTGGTTCCTTATGTGCGAGGCAGGGAAACAAGCAGAGATCCTGAGAGAATCGTTAATGAAATCCGCTGTCTTGTTGAATCCGGTGTTCGGGAGGTTACTCTGCTGGGCCAGAACGTAAACAGTTACGGAAAGAAGGAGGGGCTTTGTACATTCCCCGAACTGCTGGCGCTTATTAACGAAATTGACGGGCTTTTGAGAATCAGATTTACGACCTCCCATCCCAAGGATCTTTCAGAAGATCTCATGCTTGCTTTTAAAGACCTTGATAAGTTATGCAACCATATCCATTTGCCGGTACAGTCAGGCTCGAACAATATCTTAAAAAGGATGAACCGGAAATATACCAGGGAATTATATCTTGAAAAAGTGGATAAACTGCTTAATATTTGTCCTGACATCGCTATTACGTCCGATATTATTGTTGGCTTTCCAGGAGAGACAAGGGATGATTTTGAAGAAACCTTGGACTTGATAAAAAAAATGGAATACGATAGTCTGTTTGCATTTAAATATTCTGATCGTCCCAATGCAACGGCAGCCCGCTTTCCTGACAAGATTTCAGAACTGGAAAAGAAAGAAAGATTGCAGCAGGTGCTCGATTTGCAGGATCATTTTACGACACGGAAGAACAAGGAGCAGGAAGGATCAACACAATTGATCCTTGTAGAAGGTTTCAGCAAGAAACAGAGTGTGATTGATATACAAAACAGGTATCAGGATGTCCAGTGGACTGGACGAACATCAACAAACAAAATCGTAAACTTTATCCAGGGTGATGACACTGTTTTCTGTAATGAAATCGCCACTGGCCAAATGCTTAATGTCGAAATTGTGAAAGCATTTCCCCATTCACTCTGGGGTAAACCGGTTGGGGTTGAACCTACATCCCTTGGTTTGAGAGGAGAAGAGAGTTATGTTGCATAAGGTAAGTATAGTGGGTATGACCATGGACCCGACGTCAAATACACCGATTATTATATTAAAGTCGGTGGAAGGTGATCAGGCAATCCCCATATGGATCGGTTTACTCGAAGCCACATCCATAGCTTCGGCTCTTAAGAATATCAAGTTCGATCGACCCATGACCCATGATCTTTTTAAAAATTTCATTCAAAGTCTGGATATGGAAGTTTCGAAGGTTGAAGTGTGCGATTTAAAGGATAACACCTTTTTCGCCAAGATATATTTCACGTCCCAAGAAAGAAATTTCAATATGGATGCTCGCCCAAGCGATGCAATTGCCATTGCACTTCGATTTCGCGCTCCCATTTATGTGGATGACAAGATTATCGAAAAGTCTCAAATGATCGAAGCTGATCGTGAAATTTTAAACAAAAGCGAAGAAGGAAAAAAGTGGGCCGAATATCTTGAAACCCTCTCTCCGGAAGATTTCGGGAAATATAAAATATAATTTTGGTTATCTATTCAGGGACCTGTGCCAAGTCAAACCCCATTTCTAAACAAAAATTGAACCTGGCAGCATGATACAATAGCTCACAGCTATGATCTTGGCACCTCCCATCCGAGCCTCCCGAGTATCGCTCAGCGCATCGCCAATCATAAACCTGCCAGATCTTATCTGTGCTGATACCCCGGCTTCAAGCGGGATGAGAAATCCGGTTTAAACGCCTTTCAGTATGCCTGTAAATAACAATGGCAAGCCTCCAGGAATAAACCATAGGACATCATTTCAGAAAAAAATTGCAAGAAGCAATATGTTTATAATATAAGAAAGAGAATGAAACTGTATACAATCATATGGGATTTTGACGGCACAATCCTTCCATCAGACCCCTACGACAGTGAGCAGACATTATTACTTTACAAAGTGAACGAGTCAGGGGAAAAAATTCCTTTATTCAAACGTGTTGTTGCCAGAGCCATCATCTATGCCGATATGAAGGAATGGCTTGGAGAGTCCTTTAAGAAATATTACCTCTGGGTTTTAAAGGGCACACGAATTGAAGCCCTTGATAGGGTCGCAGAAGACCTGGTAAAAAAAATTTCAGAAGCGGATCGTCAGACCTTTTTCCGATTAAAAGGAGATGGTCATAATATGATGATAATAAGCTGCGGAACGCTTGAGCTAATCGAACGGATTCTAAAACTTGCCGGTTTAGGCGGCTGTTTTAAAATGATCTCGGGAAATCGGTTTCAATTCGAAAATGATCATATTGCTGGTATGGATTTTGATATTTTAAACCCGGCGGATAAAATAAAAATGATGAAGGTACGGGGCGTCTTGCCCGAACAGTCCGTCGTGATTGGTGATGGTTACACAGACCTTCCTCTGCTGGATTGGGCAGGGATTCCTGTTCTGATTGATCGGACAGGAGAAAAAAAGGGGAAATACGCAAAGAAAGATTACCATTTTATCTCTTCTATTCCTGAACTAGTTGAGATAATTGAGGGGTCGGAGAGTTTTCGTCTTTAAGACCGCTCCATGGGTAATCAGATTCCAAAGACTTAATATAGATTCACATTCCATTTTTGCTTATGAGCGACAAAATAAAACCTCAAGGATTAATCGTTTTTGATATGGATGGGGTTATTGTCGATGTCTCAGGGTCCTACCGAGAAACTGTAAGACAAACCGCCAGATTATTTTTCAGAGAAGCCGGCTCATGGGAAGATCTGCCCGACCCTTTGTTTTCCTTAACCGATCTTGCCAGAGTAAAGCAAAGCGGGGGGCTGAATAATGATTGGGACTTAACTTTTTTGGTCATAAATCTTTTGTTCACTTTAGTAAATGGCTCAACAGACTGTGAAGATCCGAATCCCTGGACCAGGTATTACAAAATGATCAGACGTTGTGATGTTGCAGCCCTGGCTCAATTTTTAAACTCCACAAAAAAACCGATAACAACTCTGCTGGAAAAAAAAGGCAAACAAAAGCACGAATTCATCACCAGTCTTTACACGGGCGATGTTGGAAGCGGGAATATTATAAAGCAGATTTTTCAGGAGATATATCTTGGAAAGGACCTCTTTGAATCCACTTACGGTATTCCGGCAAATGTATACTATGAGAAGGGGTATATAAACAGAGAAAAACTTCTGATCGATAAATCCATCCTTGAAAGCCTTTCAAAAAACAATATTCTGGCCATTGCTACAGGTCGGCCCAAAGCTGAAGCTGACTATCCTTTAGATTTTTTTGGCCTGAGAAAGTTTTTCACGGTTATCTACTCCCTCGATGATTGTCTCAGAGAAGAGCAAAAGATATTTGAACAGAAGAAAAGAAAAGTTTCCTTCAGCAAACCGAATCCATTTATGCTTGATGCCATTGAAGAAACCCAAGGAGATAATGTTTCCGAATTCTATTACATCGGAGATATGCCCGATGATATGGTGGCGGCCTCAAAATCCAGGGCGGGATTTGTTGCCATCGGTATTCTCGTCTCATCATCTGAAAAAGATAGTCTGAAAGAAGACTTATTGCGGGCAGGCGCAGATTATATTATTGAAGATTTCGAACAATTAAAGAGAATAGTAGAATCCAAAAAAAGCTGATTTACAATATACCCCGGATACAGGGCATTCCACCGGGGACAGACGGTAGTGTAATATCCGCCCCTGGTGGAATAATACATAAAATGGGCGCATCAAATTATTGAGAAATCCGGGTTAACTTGAAAAATATTTTAACAATTGATCAACTTTTAGAACACCATCAAATCCAAGCTTTTCATCCCCTTGTTTAAGTATGCCTTTTTTCCCTTCAGGATCGCCCAGGCTTGTAACCACAATATCAGCCTCACTTAAATCCTCATTTTCAGTATAAATATTTGTGGTTGCAACAATACGCATACCGGCTTTTTTTGCAGATAGAACCCCGTTTCTCGAATCCTCAATAACGATACACTCTTGGGGTTTGAGCCCTGTTTTTTCAAGCGCGAGGAGATAAATTTCGGGATCCGGTTTCTTTTTGCTGACAATATCTCCTGCAAGAACAAATTCAAATTTTATGTCGTGAAGCATTCCCCCGGCAATTGCATTAGCTGATCTTATGTTAGCTGTAGTACATACGCCAATGATAAGGCCGCTCTCCAATGCTTCCTGCATCAGCCTTTTGACGCCGGTTCTTAATGGGAGTTTGCCACTTTCGATCAGGTTTACAAATATTTCTGTTTTTCTTTTATGGAGTTTTAATAACAGCTCTGTTTCTTCTTCCTCTGCAAGGCCAGGGAAGATGCCTTCTTCATGGAAATAGTGCCGCATCCGTTCTTTTCCTCCGGAAACCTGAAGAAGTTCATGATATTTGTCTACATCCCACTGAAAATCGTAACCAAACTCCTTAAACATTTCATTGAAGGCGACCCTGTGACCATCTTTCTCTGTATCGATGATCACTCCGTCCTGATCAAAAAAAATTGCTTTTATTTCTGACATTTTTGATACCTCCTCTCTAGGCTTTTCCTGCACACCCAAGCAAATCGATCCAATATAAAATTCTACCTTTAATGGCTTCTTTAACGGCTGCATCAATCTTGCCTGGATTATATTCGTCTTTATGGGAAGAAATATAATCGTAAGTTGTATCAATCAAGGTATGTTTCAGATCAGTTGAGACATTAAATTTTGCACCTCCCAGAGAAACCAGTCTTTTTACAACATCCGGCTGCAATCCTGTGCCGCCATGAATAACCAGAGGAACTCTCGGTTGGTCACCATTAATCAGTTCTGCTATTTTTTTCAGCCTGTCAAAGTCAAGTTTCGGGTGTTTGGTTTTGTAAACGCCATGAGCAGTCCCTATTGCCGGAGCAAAAATATCAACACCTGTTTGATCAACAAACTCCAGAGCTTGTTCCGGATCACATAAAGCCGCCTCGTCTTCTGCAACTTTGACTTGGTCTTCAATACCAGATACCGTTCCGAGTTCGCCTTCCACCGAAATGTTTCCAATTCCGTGGCAGTAATTACACACCTCTTTGGTTTGTCTTATATTTTCTGTAAAATCCTGTTTTGAAGCATCAATCATAATATTTGTATAACCAGCATCAGCACATGTTTTACAGAACTCAACATCATTGCAATGATCCAGATGTAAGCAGATTGGTATGGGTGCGGACTCTGCTAATGTCTTGTAGATTGCAGCAAGAACTTTAGGTCCAAAAAATTTAGAGGGGGCTACGGATGCCTGAATGATTAGAGGTGCTTTTTTCCCTATCGCAGCTTCCACTACTGCTTCCATTTGTATGAGGTTGGTAATATTGAAAGCGCCGACGGCATATTTTTCCTCCGTGGCTTTCAAAAGCATTTTTTTTGCATTTACTAATGGCATGTTTTCCTCCTGTCATTTTCGTAAAAAGTAGAATTCATAATGTTTTAGTATCTTAATCCTTATTTTCTTGTTTTTTATGGCGAAAATTTTAAAGTTAGTCACGAAAACACCCCAGTACGACAGGTTCTGCCTACGGCGAAATATTGAAAGCACGAAATAATATTATAATTTTCGTGTCTTCGTATTTTGTGCTTTCGTGATAGTTTTTTCTGTAATCAAATTACCTACATCAGAATTTTCTTGCGCTCAGGGTCATAGAGGGTCCGATTGTCATGACGGGTCACCGGGTACATTTCCATATATACCTCGATCTCATAGCCTTGGTCATAATTGGCATCCTCCACGGGAATGTAGCTGTAAGCTATAGTTTTTCCGACCGTATAGCCGTAACCTCCGCTTGTCGTAATACCTACAACCCTGCCCCTGTGTATAATCGGTTCGCTGCCACGGAGCATTACCGGCCTATCCGCATCAATGGTAAAGGTGCAGAGTTTCCATTTGGGCCCTTGTTCTTTGATTTTGGCCAAGGCTTCCCGCCCCAGAAAATCACCTTTGTCCAGAGCAACGCAAAAGTCCAGGCCTGCATCAAAAGGAGTGTATTCGGGTGTTAACTCTGTGCCCCAGTAGCAGTAGCCTTTCTCGAAATGGAGAGAATTAATGGCCCTGTAACCCGCATTCGCAATGCCGAGATCCTGGCCTGCCTCCCAGAGGGTTTCATAGACGTGACAGGCAAATTCAGTCGGAATATAAAGTTCGAAGCCCAATTCGCCCACATAAGTTACTCGAAGTGCCGTCGCCGGTGCGTATCCTACAGTAAGTGTTTTGCACTTTCCGAACCTGAAGTTCTCATTGCTGATGTCATCTTGGGTGACTTTTTCCAACAGTTTCCGGGCATCGGGGCCTATAACATTAATTGCCGCCAAGGCGGAGGTTACATCACGGAAAATGACCGAACCGTCCTTGGGCATATGTTTCTTGATCCATTCAGCGTCATGGAGTCCAAAAGCCGTACCGGTAATCAGAAAAAACTTATCCCCGGCAAGCCGTGCAACGGTAATATCAGACTCCACCGTACCGCGTGCATTGCACAACTGGGTGTATGTGACGCTACCAACTGGTTTGTCTATGTTGTTGGCTGCCAGCCAGTTCAAAAATTCAAGTGCCCCGGGGCCTTCAATCTCAAACTTGCAAAAAGACGACTGGTCGATCATTACTACTCTTTCCCGGGCCGCCTTATGCTCGTTCCCCACGTGTTCGAACCAGTTAGGGGCCTCAAAGGTCAACTCATCCTTGGGCTCAACGCCTTTGGGAGCAAACCAGTTCGCACGTTCCCAACCATATTTGGCTCCGTAAACTGCTCCTTTTTCCCTCAAGGGGTAGTACAGGGGGCTGCGCCGTACACCTCTGGCAGAATCGTGCTCTTCATTGGGCCAATGGATGGCATAATGCTTTCCATAAATTTCCCTGGTTCTTTCTACGTTATAACTGCGACTTTTGTGATATGGCCCAAACCTCCGGATATCAAGGGGCCAGATATCCAGACTCGGCTCGCCTTCAATGATCCATTCTGCAATCATGCGACCTGCGCCACCGCCGGCAGCAATACCAAACGCATTAAAACCCACGGCAACAAAACAGTTGTCCAGCCCCGGGCCCGGGCCCATAATGGCATTCCCGTCCGGAGTGAAAGCCTCCGGACCGTTAAACAGTCTGACTATACCGGCTGTTTCCAGGCACGGTGTCCGTTTCATGGCTGGATCAGAAAGGGACTGAAAATGATCAAAATCAGGTTCCAGGAGTTGGGAAACAAAGTCATTTGAGACCCCGTCGATTGCCCATGGAATTCCGTTCCGTTCGTAGCCTCCCATGACCAGCCCATCAACCTCTTTCTTGTAATAGAGCAGATTGTCTTTATCCCGTATAGTAGGCAAATCCGGGGGAAGCCCTTGAATCACATCTGTCACAAGAAACTGGTGCTGGAAAGGCACCAGAGGGATATTAACATCCATCATCTTACCAACCTGATATCCCCACATACCGGTGCAGTTAACCACAATTTCGCATTTAATATTACCCTTGCTGGTTTTCACAGCTGTCACGCGTTTTTTGTCAAATTCAAAACCGGTTACAAGCGTATCTCTATAAATTATTGCCCCACGGTTCCTGGCACCTCTTGCCATAGCCTGGGTAATCCCGGCAGGATCGGCTTGTCCGTCGGAAGGGATGAATGCAGCCCCGATGATGCCGTCCAGAGATATAATCGGACAAAGCACATAAGCCTCTTCCGGCGTAATTATGTTCATCTCCAACCCGAAGCTGCGAGCTGTTGTAGCGCCTTTTTTCAGTTCATACATACGCTCTTTCGTACTGGCCAGGTGCAGGCAACCGCATTTATTCCAGCCAGTGTTCAAGCCGGTCTCTTCTTCGAGCTGTTCATAAAGACTGACACTGTATTGCAGCATTCGGGTAATATTTCTTTCCGAACGCAGTTGTCCCACAAGACCTGCTGCATGCCATGTTGAGCCGCTGGTCAACTCTCCTTTTTCTACTAACACTACATCTTGCCAACCCATTTTGGTCAGGTGGTAGGCAGTACTACACCCTATAATACCTCCGCCAATGATAACAACCTGTGCTCTGTCACGCATTTGCTCTCTCTAATTATCCAAAATAGCTTCTGATAAATTTTAAGAATCTTTCATTCTCTTCATCTGTACCGGGTGTTATTCTAAAGTATCCGGTTTTACCATGTATTTCGCCGATTTTCTTGAGGAAAACTTTTTCCATGTCCATGGCAGCCTGTAGAATCTCCTCCGTTGTTTTGCCTGTCACCGCGGCATCGACCAGCATGTAATTCCCATGTGCTTCAAAGGGTCTAAGGCCTAGTTCTTCAAGTTCAGTATAAAAGATGTCCATCCATCTGTTATTATGCTTTACTTTTTCTTCAATCTCTTCCGGGTTATCCAGAATAGCTTCGGCGGCCGCCATTGACATAAGATTTACATTCCAGGGTAAAAACATGGTATTGAAAGCATTGACCATCTCTTCGGTTCCTAACAAATACCCGAACCTTATACCGGCAAACCCGTGTGCTTTGGATAAAGTTACGGATAAAAATACCTGGGGATATTTTTTAATCAAAGGGGCTTTTGATGGAAATTCAGGATGATAGTCACGATACGCCTCATCAACACAAAGAGGTATCCCTGTTTCGCAAAACCGTTCAAGATCAGCATCATCAATAAAAATCCCGGTCGGATTGTTTGGATTAATGATCAGGATTAATTTGGTCTTTTCATTGATTGCATTCAGCATTCCTTCCACATCATACTGAAGATCCTCTTCCCGTAATGGAATCTGAACTGCTTTTCCGCCGCACAATTCTGCCCGGGGCGGAAACAATTCGAATGTCGGCGTCGACATGATAATTTCATCACCCGGCTGCAAAAAAATCCGCATCATGGCGTCAATAATTTCCGAAGACCCATTGCAAAGGGCAACATTATCCGGGCCAAGATCGTACATTTTACCAATCTTGGCTCTTAATCTTTGCATGCTGTCTGGATATCGGTGCCCATATTTCGTAGCTTCAGCAACCGCGTTGACCACCTTATCGGATGGTGGAATCGGATTTTCATTCAACATAAGCCTGGCATAGTCCGGATTTGCCCAGGCCTTATCTAAGATACTTACATTGTATTCCCTTGCAGTCATCAGCCAAGGTACGAACCAATCTTTTAATTCTTTCATCATTTTTCTCCTTTCAATTAGTGACTTAGTTATGAAATTTGTGCTTTTTATATCAAAACTTTTTTCATTGCCACCAAGACACCAAGGCACGAAGAAAGAATAATATATATCTTTTGTGTTTTTGTGCCTTTGTGGCAAATATTTTTTACGTCTGGCTCGTTCAGGTTAGGGTAAGATATTTCTATTTAATTATTTTGCCAAATTTCTATGATTGAAAAAATATTACAATAAGGAATCCAGAGGCTCATATTCCATGTCAAAAGCTTCAGCTACACCCTTGTATGTTACTTTTCCTTTGAAAATATTGATGCCTTTGGCAATCTCCGGATTCTCCTTAGCCGCGTTTATGTACCCGTTATCAGCGATTTCCAGTGCATATGGCAACGTTGCATTTGTTAGTGCTGTTGTCGAGGTATACGAAACAGCACCAGGCATATTTGCAACACAATAATGTACAACCCCATCGACTTCATATATGGGATCGTCGTGAGTTGTAGGTTTTGCTGTTTCCACACACCCGCCCTGATCAATTGCTACATCTACAATTACAGAACCTTTCTTCATTAACTTTATCATGTCACGTGAAATCAATTTGGGTGCCACTGCACCGGTTATAAGAACTGCGCCCACAACTAAATCGGCCTCTTTTAAAAGTCTTCGAATGGTCGCAGGGCTGGACATTAGCAAAAAGCAATTTGGAGGCATGATGTCGCTTAGATAACGAAGACGTTCAAGGTTGGTATCTAGCAGGTACACCTTTGCTCCAAGACCACATGCTACTTTGGCGGCATTGGTCCCTACGACTCCGCCTCCGATAATCAATACTATGCCCGGAGCTACCCCAGGCACGCCACTTAAAAGAATGCCATTACCGCCATAAGTTTTTTCCAGGTACTTGGCCCCCGCTTGGATAGCCATTTTACCGGCTACTTCACTCATGGGTGTAAGAAGTGGCAGGGAACCGTTTTCCCGTTCCACTGTCTCATAGGCAATGGCAATAGATCCTGAATCAATAATTGCCTGGGTAAGCTCTAAAGATGCGGCAAAATGAAAATAGGCAAATAGAATCTGTCCTTTTCGTATCAATGGATATTCAACAGGCAACGGCTCTTTTACTTTCATAACCATATCGCATTTTTCGTAAATCTCTTCCGGAGAATTACAAATTGTTGCACCAGCCTTTATATAATCTTCATTGTAAAAAGCGGATCCGTCACCTGCGCCGGTTTCAACCAGAACTTCGTGTCCATGTGCCAGCATTTGTTCAACCCCTGATGGTGTCATGGAAACCCTGTGCTCTTTAGTTTTTATCTCTTTTAAAATACCTACTTGCATGAGGTCCTCCTTACCCGATTAACGATTTTTTTGTTATAGATGTATATACAACGAATCGCAAAAAAATAGAAAGTTATTTAACGTCGAAAGGAATCAGATTATTATCTTGAATATGATACCGCCCTAGTTCGACTTCGAATATATACTTGTCCCCTCTATAGTATGAGCACAGAACTTCTATAGGTATATTACTTTCATTGTAGGTTACGCTTTCCATGTAAAGACCGGCTGAATTTTCAGGAAGATCAAACAGTTTTGCTATTTTCACGTTCAAATTCACTGCTTTTATGGTCTGTTCGCATCGGGTTAGTATAGTATCAAAGCGTTCTGAAAGAATCTTGTACATTGAACCGGTAAGGTCCATACCTAAAATGTCGTTAAACATTTCCCTGGGAAGATAGCTCTCTTCATATATCAAAGGTATATCATCACCCATCCTCAAGCGGCGAACAGCTACGACTTTGCTGTCTGCTCCCAGAATCAGAGCCTTTGCCACATGAACTGGTGCATCCTCAATCTCCTTCCTCAGAATTACTGTATTTTCCTTAAACCCAATTTCGTTCAGATCGTCCCTGAAGCTGGATATACGCTCAAGCTTATGCTTTAAAGCAACAGGCTTGGATGACGATACAAAAGTCCCTATCCCTTTTTCTTTTTTCAATATACCTTCGGTAGCTAATTTTAAAATCGCCTGTCTTAATGTATTTCTGTTGACTTCACATATTTTTGAAAGTTCAATTTCAGATGGAAGTCTTTCCCCCTCTTTGTACCGTCCTGTCTGAATGAGTTCTTTAAGCCAGGCACTTATCTGAAGGTACTTAGGGATGGGATTTGATGGATCGACAATTTTCAATTGATCAACTCCGTTTTCTGAATCATTTTAGCTTTATGAAACAACGAGGTCAACAAGCATTATTTTTTTCAAAGGGCTAAATGACACTTTTTTACATTGCCGAAACCAGCCCTTCTTGGCGTTCGCCCGTCTTTTTTGAGACTATTTTCAAAATACCAAGCATTACCAGGACAATTACAATAATACAGGTACACATGGCATTGGCACTTGCGGTCCAGCCGTCATTATCGAGCATTATTATTTCTATTGCCGCAAGGTGAACCGTAGCAGAAACAAGAAAAATAACCGCACTGATTGTGGTCATTGATCGCATGAAAAAATAAACAAAGTTTTGAAAAAATGCGACACGTGAAAGCGGAAAAATTATTTTTAAAAATGTTTTAATCGTATCTCCACCCAGGCTTATTGATGCTTCCTCTATTGATGGATCAATGTTTCTCAAATTGGAAATACTCGATAATATACCCAGGGTAAAATTACATATGATGATATTGATGACAATGATCCAGGGTGTTCCATAGAAAAAATAATAGGGCTTATTAAAGGCAAGTATATATCCCAACCCCATCACCAGGCCGGGAATTGCCGCGGGCATCACGGACAAAAGATAAATGAACCGTTTGAAGAAAGGTTTGCGTGTTTCCATGACATACCCGGCAACCAGGGTAATAAATGATCCACCGAAACCGACAAATAGAGAAACCCATACACTTGTCCACAGGGCGGAATATCCGGCAATGGATGGAAAATGGTAATGCGCAAACGTAAGCGTCCAGTCATAAGGCCATATTTTAACAAAAGAACCGATAACGACCGTTGCAAATATGACAATAATCGAAAGGGATACTAGACTGCAGTAAATGGTGTATGATATCTTTTTCAACGGTCTTGAAGGGGGAATTACAGGTTTCGCAGCACCGCTGATCATGGCAAACGTTTTACGGGAAATATAATAATTAAAAATAAATGCCATGAGAGACGGAACCAGAAGAATGATGCTGATAGTGGCACCCAAGTCAAATCTATACAGATTCGTTACCTGGGCATAAATCTCGGTTGCCAGAACATTATAGTTTGCACCTATCACAACTGGATTTCCAAAATCTGTAATCGTCAGATTAAATGTCAAAGCAGCAGAGCTGAGAATGCCGTATTTTGCAGAAGGAAGAGTAATCCTGGTAAACACCTTGAACGGTGTAGCTCCCAAACTTTCCGCTGCCTCATCCAGTCGGATGTCAACAGCCGAAAGGGTAGTGAATAAAATAACAAATGCATGGGGCAGGCAATACAGAACTTCCGAAACAATAATCCCGGTTGCGCCGTAAATATTCCAGTCTGTATGAAGAAGATGTGCTGTAATTAATCCGTTCCTGCCGAAAAGATAAATAAGGGCCAATGCCTGAATAATGGACGGAGCCACCAGAGGCATCATGATGATATTTCTGAAAAAAGTTTTTCCTGAAATCGTTGTACGGGTCATTGCATAAGCAAAAAAGAAAACAACGACGGTTACAATGATCGTGGTGACTATAGATACATAAAGACTATGCCAGAGGGCATTTAAGGTATATGAGGTGGTAAAATATTTATGAAAATTTGCAAGCGTGAAATTTGCAATAGCAAACTGGCCGCCTTTGAAAAAACTCAACTTAAGGATGGACCATATGGGGAAAAGCATAAAAAAGAAAAGCAGCAATGCAATGAAAATGGTCACAGTGGGAACAATGAATCTGTCAATCTCCATCCTTACAGATGAAATCCCATATTCCATTGGTAAAGCATCTACTTTTGCGCTGGTATTCATTGTTCAAATACGATTTAAATTAATTTTCTGAATAGTTCGGTATAAATATGGAAAGCATCGGGTGGGAAATAAAGTTTCATTTTTTCCTTTCTTTTCAGATGTATTTTCTCAAACTCCTTTTCTGGCAGGTCAACAAACATTTCCTCTCCCTCAAGGAAAAAAGTAATTCTCACAACAGCACCAAGGAAATTAATAACTTCTGCATCAACTTCAACAACATTTGAAGGTACACAATTTTCAGGAGAGATAGTTACATCTACGATCTCAATATTTTCAGGTCGAATTGCAAGGAAAACCGTTTCCCCATCAACATCTGTGATGTCCGCGACAATGAATTCAAGTTTTCCGAATTGTATTTTTCCATTCTTTTTTGTCCCTGTAATAAAATTGGAGGTTCCCACAAATTCAGCGATAAAACTTGTTTTTGGCTCTTTATATATTTCAAAAGGGGAACCGATTTGTCTGAATTCACCATCTCTCATAATTACAACTCTGTCAGCAAGTGCCAGGGCTTCTTCCTGATCATGGGTCACATAGATCATAGTAATTCCAAGTTCTTCTTGTAATTTTTTGATAACGGTTCTCAGCCGCACCCTTATTTTAGCATCAAGGGCACTTAAAGGTTCGTCAAGAAGAAGAACACTTGGGTTTATGGCGAGGGCTCTGCCAAGGGCAACCCTTTGCTGTTGCCCTCCGCTTAGCTGTGAAGGATAATGCCTCTCCCATCCTATCAAGCCTAAAAGCTCCAGCATTTCACCGACCTTTTCATCGATAAGCTTTTTAGGCATTTTTCGCATTTTTAAACCAAATGCGATGTTTTGATTGACCGTCATGTTTGGGAAAAGCGCATAAGACTGAAAAACAATTCCAAATTCTCTTTTTTGTGGAATAATATCATTAATAATTTTTTCATCGTAAATGATATTTCCCGATGTTACCTGTTCAAATCCGGTGATCATCCTGAGAATGGTTGTTTTTCCGCATCCGCTGGGACCTAAAAAGCAAAGAAATTCACCTGGTTCAATATCCAGACTGACATTGTTTACAGCAACCAGCGAACCGAAATGTTTACTTACATTTTCTATAACCAGCTTTTTGGACATATTAGCCTGTTGACTCCCCTAATATTTTCGCAATCTTTTATTAAAAAAAGCTTCATCAATCCGGCTGAGGATTGATGAAGCTTTCAAACACAATTATTGCAATTTCTATCTGACGAAAAGATCTTGCCATACTTCAAGAATCTCTACGCGATTTTTCGATTGCCAGGGGAAATCCATGGGCGCCAGCTTGATCGTCTTTAAAGCAGGCAAATCCTTTGGCCCTTGAATACCTGGATATGTCACTCCGAGTTTAAATTTTGCATATTGATTCATGGCGCTTTTACTTATGGCCCAATCCAGAAATTTCTTGGCTGCTTTTTCATGTTTTGCCCCCTTCAAGAGTGCATTTGCTTCGAGCTCATATCCGGCACCCTCTTCAGGAAGCACCAAAGCGACCGGAAAACCTTTCTTCTTTAATGATGAATACACAAAAGCAAAAGAGCATCCGATGGCATATTCACCGGCAGCAGTCAGTTTTGCCGGTTTTGATCCGCTTTTAATGTACTGGCCCATGTTTTTATCTAACTTTTTCAGAAAATCCCATCCCTTATTTTTCTCAATCGGTTTGTTCTTATAATCAGGGTCAAGCATCACCAAAAGGCTGGCAACCTGCAGAAAGCCTGTGCCGGAGCTGGCGGGATTAGGCATGATAAGCATATCCTTATACACCGGGTTCAGGAGATCGTTCCAACCTTTCGGCATGGGAAGGTTTTTCTCTTCTAATACTTTTGTATTGGGAACCAACGCGGCGACATATAAATCGATTGCTGTCCAATATCCGTTAGGATCTTTAAAATGGGCCGGAATTATGTCCCAACCCTTGGGTTTATATTTTACAAGCATACCTCTCGGGACAAATTCCGACATGTTCGTAACGGCCCAGCCCCATATGCAGTCAGCCTGAGGATTGTCTTTTTCTGCCAGCATCCTGGCACCGAGTTCGCCCGTTGATAGTCTAATTGCCTGTATATCAAGATCAGGCAACTCCTTTTTTGCCAATTCAATGTAATCTACAACTTCCTCATTTTCCAGAGAAGTATAAATAACGACCCTTTCTTTTGCTGTGGCTGTCCCCAGCAAAAGAAAGAAAGCTACTCCTACACAAATAACTAAAAAACTTGTCCTTTTCATAGAATTTCCTCCTTGTCTTGAAATGGTGGGTTAGTTCCTCCTTGTCTTGAAATGGTGGGTTAGTTCCTCCTTGTTTTTAAATGGTGAGTTAGAATGGTGAGTAAAATAAACAGTATAGGTTTGAACGATTATATAGATATATATAGAATTAAGCCAAAATAATGTCAAGTCATATTTCCTGCCCGCAGGAAATTCGAAAGTCTTTAACTGCTTGAGCAAGCCCGACATAAAGGGCGTGACCAATAAGAGCGTGACCGATCGATACCTCCTTGATCCCCGGAAGATCCTGGAGACGGTAAAGATTCTCGAGGTTTAGATCGTGTCCTGCGTTGATCTCCATGCCGGCATCAAGTGCGGCGTCGTGGGTATCATGAAGCCTGGCAAATTCGTTTGCTATTTCGGTCTCTGTCTTGGCTGAAGCGTATGGCCCCGTGTAAAGCTCGACACGATCAGCGCCCACAGCCGAAGCCTTTGCCATGTTTGCGGGCTCAGGGTCCATGAAAAGGCTTACGCGGACACCTTCTGCCTTAAGACGTTCGATGGCGGGGACTATGATTTTTTCATCCTTATCGATGCTCCAACCGTGGTGCGATGTAATCTCTCCCGGTTCCACGGGGACGAGAGTGCACTGAGTGGGGCGGACTTCCATGACCATATCAAGCAGATCCGGCCTGGGGTCTCCTTCAATGTTAAACTCGACGGTGACCATTTTGGCAATATCACGTACATCATAGGGCCTGATATGTCGCTGATCTTTTCGTGGATGGACAGTGATGCCTTGACAACCAGCCTCGATGCAGGTGCGAGCGGCCTGGACGACGTCTGGCTCATCGCCGCCCCTGGCATTACGCAAAGTAGCAACCTTGTTTACGTTGACACTGAGATTTATCATGTTCCTGGTCCTCCATTATATATATGATTGAATATTTGATTAGCGCGCGTGTTTCTCGTAAACCGGCTCATTTAAAAAAATTAGACTTACATTGTAAATTTGCCGTTTTCATAGATTGTAACCCTCTTGCCGGATGCAAGATTGGCGACCACCCTTTTCTTTTCAGTGTTCACCAGGTCCCAGTGAAGCGCAGAATCATTAAAACCGAGTTTTTTCTTAAGTTCTTTTGTCAATCCTTTTGGGTCTCCGTCATACGTGTCTGAATAGGAAGAACCCAGTGCCACATGGCAGTTGCCGTATTTTCCGCCGTAGTTTTCGTCAAAAAGCGTGTTCGCCATGAACTTGTTGATTTTTGAAAATCTTTTGTCTGTCAGGGAAAATTCACCAACTTTGTTTGCCCCTTTATCCATTGAAAGCTGATTTTTTGCAAAATTTTCTCCAATTTGCACCTCGATTTTATTGACAGCACCTTTTTTAAATTCGAGCCTTACATTTTTCACAAAATTACCACTTCGGTATGAGGGTTGGTTTGCAAAGTATAGTCCTTTTGTTCCTCTCCAGTCTGGAGAAAGAAATATCTCAAAACTTGGAATATTGTGACCGGACGGGCCGATCCATTTTCGCTTGTCGCCCGGGGTTATTTTTAGATCTATATTTTCGGATTCTATATGATAGAAATTTACTTTCATGCTGTTGAGCCATTTCTTTATGGATGTTACGTTTTTTAAAATTGTTTGCCAATGCGAGACCGGTGAAGCCCTGTTGAGAAAGCATGCTTTTACGATTTGATTTGAATATTCCTTCATGGTGAGCCTGGCATGTCGCGCAAGTTCTTTAGTCGGGAAAACGCACAAGGTCCAGCCGAAAAGCCCTTCTTCGTCCCGTCTGTCGAGAATATCACGTAAGTATTTCTTAGCTACGGCAGCTTTTCCGATTTTTTTTGGATCGATGTTGCCAAGGTGAGTTATTGATTCGGGTGCATACAGGAAGATGCTTCCATTGAGATTCCTTACGAGTTCTTCTTCGCCAGGGGGCTGGAAAACGATCTGCTTGTGGTTTGAGAGCTCAAAAAAATTTCTCTCCATAGTGCTGGTATGATTCATGCGCTGGACAGGATTTATCCCCATATCCAGAAGTTTGGCATAAAGGATTTCAGCAAGTCTTATTGCTGACACATTATAACGGATAGCAACAATATCATTCTTTTTGAATCCGCCGGTTCTGGCTAATTTAAGCCCCCACAGGAGAACATCGGCATATCTGTCCAAATGCTTTTCAGTGAACATACTTTTAAATCCTGATTCTATGTATGATCATCTTTTAAGAAAAGACTGTGATACTCGGACTCGGCAAGATGTTTTTTTAGGAGCCTTGTTAGCATGGAAAATATTTCGCCAAGTTCATCATCTGTCAATCTCACTATTAAGCGCTCCATCAGTTCGTCGTCGGAGAACTTCTGAAGATAATAGATGATAGTCTTTTCGTCTGTTTCACGATCTAAACCGAATCCCACAAGCCCGTCGTATGTTTCAACAAGACTATGAGTGTGTTTTGCCATTATTGCTCACTCCGAATTTCTCATCCCGCTTGAAGCGGGATTCATTTGGGGGACAATTCGATTTCACGTTTTAAGCTTTCCCAGATGGCATCGTTTACCGCTTCTTGTCCGCTATTAGCAAGTGGGGAGATATCATTCTTCAGTGTATCCAGAAGGCTGACACCTGTTGGTATCCCTTTTGGAAACGATCCGCCGTTCGCAAAGACAATCCTCCCCTCAACGCGTGTGTCTCTAACACGATCTTTCAATACCTGGATGGATTCAAGAAGCCTGTATAGAGGATTGTCAAATTTGTAGCTTTTATACCTGACTAACTGGGCCCATTGATCGACACTTTCCCCGCCAAACAAATAACCTTCGTAATTATAAGTATTTATAACTAAAATGAGATTAGGTAATTTAATTAAATAGTCTATGAAGATATAACC
>SDBS01000376.1_pt1 | contig 42110 bp, 33 predicted proteins | sample 2277091 | NCBI WGS metagenome assembly SDBS01 (sample SAMN10404972, study PRJNA504765) | marine sediment metagenome | isolation source: marine sediment core GS10_PC15, 163 cmbsf | place: Arctic Ocean: Southern Knipovich Ridge | collected 2010
ACTGTGGAAAATATTTAAAAGTGATAAAAAAATACAAAATTATTCGTCTTATATAAAGAGGGTTATTAATTCTATAATAATTGATCAGATCAGAGCTTCAAGAAGATATGAGAAGATTATAGATCTTGGGAAGCAGAGAAATCTTCAGGATCAAGGGATTAGTAATGCTCCGATAAGGATAAGAGAAGATGTCAATTTGGCCTTTAATTCGCTTATCGAATCAAGACGAAAAGTCGTGAGGTGGTTTTCATTTGGATTAGACATTAATGAAATTTCGAAAATACTCAATATAGATGAAACAAAAACTAAAAATTTACTGTACAGGGGATTAAACGATTTAAAGAATATTTTAAAATCTAAGGGGATTGAATATGAAGATTGACCAATTGGAGCTAATAAAAATCATTGAAGAACTTCCTCACAAAAAAACCTCTATAACCAAAATAACCTGTCCTTCACCAAAAAAATTCATTGCACTTCTGAGATTCGAATTGTCAGATCGAAAGAGAAGCAAAGTTATTGACCACCTTGCGGACTGCCGCACCTGTGCACAAGAAATCAAACTTATTAATGAGATACTGACGGCAGAGAAAAATTTTGACAAAGAGGCCGCTCAAATTGGCTCGATGAGAAATCCTGCTTCCCGCAAAAAAGGAATATTTGAAAAATCTCCTTTTCCGAAGTTGTCATGGAATTCTATGAGTGTTGTCGCGGTGATAACGACCGTTATTCTCTCCGTGTCAATGTTTTTTCTTATCAAAACAAATAAACCTGCAATAGAAAGAGACTCCATCCTACAGCTAAATAAAATAAGTCCCGACGACAATTCATCTCTCAGCTTATCTGAACTGATTTTTCAGTGGGAGAATATCCCTGATTCTGATTATTACACGGTTGAAGTATTTGATGATTCCTTAAATTTTGTCTGGCGAAGTGAGAGAATTGTCGAAAATAAAATTATCCCTTCGGCCGAATTAAAAGAATTGTTAAAACAAGAGACAACCTATTGGTGGATGGTCTTTTCCATTTTAAAAAATGGCAAGCAGGTTGAATCCGATTTAACAAAATTCAATGTGAAGTGATCGTCGATCGATAATCTCCATTCAATATAAAAGCTCCCCAATAATAAGGATGTGAATATTTTGATTTCATCATTCTGATCTTAGCCATACGCAGGGCTTGGGCTTTATTTTCTCCATTTGAAAGAAGCTCATAAAAATAGCTCATAAAGTCGACAGTGGATCTATCATTAATCCCCCATAAAGTGGAGACCACAGATTTTGCTCCGGCATAGAAAAATATCCGCGGGAGACCTAATACACCATCACTTCCTTCCATTTTCCCCTGCCCTGTGCGGCAGGCAGAAAGCACAACCAATTCTGAATTTAGGTCAAAATTATATATTTCACGCACCTTGAGAAAGCCATCTTCTTTAAAATCCTCATCCGGGGATAAAACCAAAGCCGATCGCATGGGGAATGTTTCATCCAAAAAACTGTGACATGCAAAATGAATGACTCTATAGTCCCCTAAAGACAATTGCTTGATTGTATACTCACTCGCTTCTTTACTCAAAAAAATATCTGTTTTCTTTTTGGGAAAATAGCCCGATATTTTTTTTACTTCCTGTCTACTGTATGGAAGAGGCAGGAATTGATATCCTTGATTTTCATAGATTTCATAGAGCATTCTCATCGGATTTTTTTGATCTTTTAGCACCGACGAAGACTGTATGGAATAGTCAGGGTTGCCAAAAATAAGAAGTTCTTTTGGGTAAGGCTTATTATTTTTCTTATTATCCAGAAATAGGAGTGAAGAGGCAGACGGCATGTAGGATATCGCAAATCGTGAAATCAAATAGTTTTCGCCGTTCAATCTGTCTTGAGAGGAAGATAAAAGTGTTTCGAAGGGAAGATAATAGAGTATTCCATCCGGAATGATAATCAGATTCGTCACATCCTCGGGCATAATTTCATCTAGTGGCGCAAACAGCTCGAGATACAGTCGTTTGCTTGCTTTCTGAATGATATAATTTTCTTGATAAGGATTTGTTAAGACTTTCAGGTATGCCTTTATCGAATTCTTAATTTTCGATTGTGACGGTAGTTCAAATATTTTAAAACTATTTTTTGAGACAAAAAAAATAAAAGACTTATCTTCTCCCAAAGAATATTCAATCAGTACTGTTTTTGGATCTAAATAGCGGTTCTGCAAGTAATTCAAATTAAAAAGCTTTGGTGATAAAACTTTCGAAATATTGATTTTTTCCAGAAGCATCTGGTTCAACAAATTTGTATAGTCATCCTCTGCCAGAAGAAGCTCTTTTTCAATTCTTTTAACTTCATTACTTGAGGCATAATCACCCAATGATAATTGTTCTAAAAATGATGAAATCCTGTTCGTAATATCTAATTCTTTCTTTTCATATTCATCTGATATTTTTTTGCTGAAAATGATTTCAGAATCTTCCAAGTTTTCAAGAAAGGAGCGGGCCTTTCCTTTTTCCGCAGTGAGGAACATTTCAGCTCCATATTCCTTATCGGATTCCAAAGAATGCAAAAAGAAATACAGGTTTATCAGGTGTTCGTAGACATCGAGCTTTGAATGAATATAGCCGGATTCATTGACATCAAGTCCAAGTTTGCTTCTCACGTGTTCGATTTCTTTTATCGCTTCTAAGTAATAGGAAATGGCAATATCATATTTTTTCAATTTTTCATTCGTTTTTGCGAGACCAAAATTGGCTCTTCGCAATATGGCAGAAGACTCTAATTTTTCCCCAATTTGAAGAGCCTGCCGATACTGTATTTCCGCTTCTGAATAATCTTGAAGTTTGAGCTGAATATCTCCAATATTCGTTAAGAGTATCCCTAAAGACTGCTCTTCACCACTGTTATTTGCTCTTTCCAGACCTAATCTGAGATAATTTAGAGCTTCTGAATATTGTTCCAGGGCTATATAGATATGGCCAATGTTATTCAAAGCCATTATCTCTAGGTCTTTTTGGCCTTCGGTCTCAAATAAATGGAAAGATTCTTCAAAATACTCCAGGGCTTTCGAATAATCACTGTTGTTTTTTGAAATTCTGGCTTTTTTTTCATAGAGAGTGCCGAACTGATTGAGAATTGAAGCTGTTCTTGTATTATTCTTTTCCTCTTTAGCAAAAGATAGGGCATCCAATAGATATTTAAATGATTTTTGAAAATCTCCGAAAATCAAATAGATTGTTACCAAATTAGCTGAATATCTCCAAATCTCATCTTTTAAATTAAGGTCTCGGGCAATTTTTAAAGCTTCAAAGTAATTCGATAAGGCGTAGACATGGTTGTTCTGCATAATATGATAAGCAGCAATATGACTAAAGAGTTTCCTCTCCTCATTTTTATGATTTAAAATCTGTGCGATTTCCAGAGCTCGCGCACTCAACTCTAAATACTCTTGACCTCCAGAGACTAAATAGCTCATGCTTATAAGATGGAGGCACTTGAGTTCATGGGCTTGGCTTTTGATGTCTTTTGCGAAATCCAGGGCCTTTTGAAAATATCCATTCGATTCTTGAGGTTTCGTGTACTGAAATTCTTTCGCTTTAAGAAACAAATTGTTTATCTCCACGGAAATTTCACAGGTTTTGATGACCTGGGGGAGGTTGAGTTCGTAAGCTATTTTGCGAGCTTTTGAATAGAAATCTGACGATTCATCAATTTTATCAAGATTCCAAGAAAGAAGTCCTAAATTTATGTAACATTCCATCTGTATTTCTTTGTCATTCCTCTCATTTGCGAGGCTTAGACAATCCCCAAATGATTGAACGGCTAAATTAAAATTTCCCTCTTTTAGATGATTCTTCCCGTTTGAAAATAGAGAATCTATCTCGTCTTGGCTGATATTATGGCTGTTAAAGGGAGAAAGAGTTAAGAAGAATGACATAAAAATGAGAACAAAAAAAACAACTTTTAATCTCATTTCGATCCCAGCAAATTCATGATTTCTTTTTCTTCGGTACTCAATTTATCTTACCTGAATTATTCATAAAAACTTCCGACACCTTCATTTATTTTTAATGATATCAACTTGATAGAATGATTTCTAGTAATATCTCAAACATCTCTTTGTTTATTGGCCAGTTTAAATAAAATGTCGGCATTTTTTACCACATAGGGCGAGCCGATTTCACCCCATCTGCTTTGTTGCAGCCCGTTCGCGGTGGAAAACCACAGCTTCACGTGCTGCGCCTCGCATCTGCAGTAAACTCGACTCGTGAATAATCCAGGCTTATTACAAAACATTGAAAAGTGAAAGTTTATTATAAAAAGTGAAAAAAAATCAGTTTAAGGCACTAATTTTGACAAAAATGATGAGTTTAAAACGTCATATATATAGTGACTGTCGAATAATAAAGATTTTTCGCACTGAGACATTTTGTATGTAACATAACAGGTCAGAGTGCTACCTTGGTCAGCAAAGTGGGGCTTGATGGGAACCAGTTAAAAGGTTTCTCTTCAAGTGGAGGATAATATCAAAAACTCACAAAAAGAGCACAAGAAACTATCCGCACATCTTCACTCGGCAAGGGAAGAAGAACGGAATCTTATTGCCAATGAACTTCATGATACCGTTGGGCAGGCATTGACCGCTCTTAAAATGGACCTCTTTATATTGGAAAAATATCTTCCTCAAGACCAAAAAAATATTTCTGATAAAATGCAGTCCATGAATGTCCTTTTGGACCACACTATCGAGGCAATAAGAAAGATTTATTCGGAATTAAGGCCAACTTTATTGGAACTTACTGGTTTAGAAGAAGCTATAGAGGATCATTTGGACAGATTTCAGGATCAAACTGGAATCGAAAGCGATCTCGAGATAAAAATGGAGGGATTTGAACTAGAAAAGAGTCACTCCATTGCTCTTTTCCGAATTCTACAAGAAGCTCTCAACAACGTGAAATGGCATTCACAGGCCACATATGTGAGAGTGGGACTCGTTAAGAATTCAAACCATCTATATATGACAATAAAAGACAATGGAGTCGGTATCAGAGCGGAAGAAGTTGCAGATTCTACATCATTTGGGCTTATCGGGATGAAAGAGCGTTCGGATTTTTTGGGGGGGGAGTTAGAGATTGAAGGTGTTCCCAAAAAAGGAACCACCATAAAAATGAGAATCCCTCTCCTATAATATCATAATTGGGGACAGTCCCCATTTTTTTATCGAAAAAATAGGGACTGTCCCCAATTATGATGTCCCTTTAATTCCCAGAATTCTAAAGAAAATTGACATGTTTTTTGCAGAAACATATACTTGGCCAAATAATGATTAAGGATCTGAAAAGAGTAGGAGTGCATGAATGACGAGAAAGGCTTTGGTACTTATGATTACGGTTTGGATTGCATCTAATTTCGGTTGTACAGGTTTTAAAACCCCAAATCTGGATGCCGACAATATTCTCGACTCATGCAAAGTGACTTTTGTAACCGGTTCAGTCGATTTCGGACCACGAGAAAAAGGCACCCTGATAATTACAGATAGTATTGTCCAGTTTAGCTCTTCCACCAGCACCATTGAAATTCCTCTTACCGCTATCATTCACGTAGGTCCTTCAGATTCCATGATTATGGATTTTCCTACTCCACTCTCCCCAAACTTGGCAGAAGACTGCCCCGACGATAGAGCAGGTTTTCCGACCTGGCTCGTAGTGACGGGACTGGCACTTCTTGTCGCCGCTGTTCTTTGGATTTTGGGAACATTTTCACACAAACAAGTTCTTCTAGATTTGGATTTTATGGTTGACGGCGTGAAAAATTTTGTTACACTTAAAATGACACAGAATGAGTTCAGCCGTATCTATCCCATTCTTCTCGACAAAGCCGAACTGCATTGAGAGCCGAAAAACCGAGATGAATTTCTTCTTTTTAAGTTGATTATTTTTATAAGGTTAGATAGAATAAAAATAGGTTTGGAGCTTAATTTAAAGGAGATGGGGAAATGAAATCCCTTAAAAAACCTTATTTCGTGCTATTTCTCCCCTTTTTTTTCTTAACATTTTCGTCGCTGGGAGCTTTTCAAGATGCACTCGAAGTCATCTGTAGCATTAAAGTCAACCCTGTCAGAGCCAATGTCAATGACCCCATCCAAATAGATATAAGTGACTCCATATTTACTTCTACTGTGGAAATCGATGTGTTCGATTCACTCGGAAAAAGGATTAGACATGAAAAATTAGGGCTTGATGACCATGTATGGTTCACAAGTTTTTCAGTTCCCGGTGACTATGTGATTAAAGCAAGAGCTTTTAATCTGGTCGGAACTCAATCCTTAAATGAATGTGAGGCAAAAGTCCACATCAACTTTCCTCCAGTCTGTAGGTTCTGGACAAGCTGCCTCCCATGTTACGAGTGTATCAACACGCCCATCATTTTTAGCAGCTCGGATTCCTATGATCCAGATGGAACAATTGTACGCGCAGACTTTGAACTTATGGACGAATTTGGAGCGGTTATCAACACCTATACGATATCGCAGTATCCTTTCGATTGGACCATAACATTCGCTTCTCCTGGAAGATATCGAGTCGTCAACACCGTGACCGATGATTTCGGCGTTACGTCCAAACCCTGTTATCTCGATGTGGAAATCAGAAACAAACGATTGTTCCTTTTTGTGGAAATGGGGCCCCTTTATGCCCGGGAAAGCAAAGGCATTTTTGCAGCAGCACGCTTCGGGGCACTGTATGAACTTTTCCCTCATTTTATCGACCTTGTTTTTGCCGGGGGAGGTGCATTTGCATTGGAAAAAGAACCCAGCCAATCCTTTTTTCTCACTCACGCTCTTTTAAATTTTAATTTTTCACGAGCGTTCATCGGCTTGGGATTAGGATATTCGACCGAGGTTATTGAAGGGGGAAATCAGGACTTTGAGTTTGTGGGTCAAGTCGGGACATACCTGTTCAAACGTTACTGCAGAACACGTGGAGCTGTTTTCTTTGAGTACAGAGGCTCCCTGGGAAAAAATCGCCCCTTTTCTCAAACCTACAAACTCATGCTCGGCTTCAGGTATCTCTTCTAATTTTCATGCTGTTGAGAAAATCTCTCCAAAATCAGAAGTGTGAGGATCGGGCCGGGCTATCCGTTTAATTCCAGAAGAAAAATGACGTCTACGGAGAGGATGAAAAAAGCCATGGACAGGGACATTCCTGACCGTGTTCCTGTTTTGTGCCAGATGAGCTTTGGTCATATGCTGCTTCAAACGGGATACTCCCCTGCCGCATTCTGGCTTTCCGGGGAACTTTTCGCCGAAGGACTCCTCCGCCTGAGACAGCTCTATGATTTTGACGGAATCCTGATCAGTCTCCACGGCCATTCTCCTGAATGGGAAAAATCTATCGACAGGATCGAAAAAGATAAAACCCAAGAAGTGGTTTTTTGGAAAAACGGAGATAAGACAGTCTTTCCGTATGATGATCTCCCTGCTCACATCCCAGACAAACCAAAACCTCCCAAACTCATAACAGAAATTGATCCGGAGGCACTATCCGATAGAATCGAATATATCCCGGTCTCTTTGGGCCTCAACTTTCCCATCGATCCAATTCATAAGTTTGACATCATCGACAGCATCGTCGAAACAGCCGGATCTCTATATTCAATTCACGGTGAAGTCACATCGCCGTTCGACTACTTCCTCCACTTTTTCGGAGTCTCTGAAGCTCTTATGTGTCTAGTGTCCGATCCAGATAAATCAAAAGCCATTCTACAGCACTATGCGGATGGCGTGACTCAATTGGCTCTGGAAATGACCGAGCACCGAGTCGATGCGATAAAAATCTCATCTCCCTTTGCCGGTTCGGGATTTATCTCACTGCCTTTTTACAAAGATTTTGTCCTTCCTTATGAACGTCAAATCGTTCATTCCGTCCGCCGGCAAGATGTTCACATCTACACACATACCTGCGGAGCCATTGGAGACCGTTTGGAGACGATGGTCGAATCAGGGATTTCCGGATTGGAATGCCTGGATCCTCCACCGCTGGGAAATGTTGACCTCGCTGAGGCCAAAAAACGCATAGGAAGTGACGTGTTTATCAAGGGAAATATCGATCCCATTCATGTTCTGCTCAACGGATCTCCAGAAATCATCCGGAAGGACGCCGAAGAAAAGATTCTCATCGGAAACCGGGGCGGAGGATATATCCTCAGTACGGCCTGCTCCATCTCCCCCCATACTCCCAGATCCCATGTACACATCCTTCGAGAAACAGCAGACAAATAAAAAGGGAATAGATTTCGATTTATTCCTGTCCTTCAGCCGCATTAAAACTCAAATCCCAATCCTAATCCGAAATGAAATCCTCCAACATCAAACTTTTCCGTTGCTGTTGTAATGGGGCAGTATTTGAATTGAGCATAAATATCCACCACAAAAAATCCACTTATTTTAATAAAAAGTCCGGACTGGCCAATGAAACCGATGTTTTGTTCTCGGATTTCTCCATCGGGAGTTTCTTCCTTGTACTGGAAATAACCTCCTCCAATGCCAAAGTAGGGATTGACAATACCTTTATTCAAACGAATCTTTAATCCCAGCTCGATGGGAATCAAATACACCTTATTTTTTGAACCCGAAACCGCATCTACCACGGTTTTGCTGAAATAATTTTCGGCAAACCAGATCTCGACAAGATCCGTCACTCCTACATTCATTTCAGCACCAAACATCCAACCTTTTTCATACTTTGTCTTGAGGTTCCCTTCTTTCGGAGAAAAATAATTTCCAGTCACCAAAACCCGAATAAACTTTTTCTTCTTTTTCAGCCTCTCTTCGTTGAGCTGGTTGAGGATGGAAATGGTATCATTGAGTTTTTTTCTAGTCTCCTCCAGCCGTTCTTCAATCGCTGCCGGCTTCCCCGTAATGTCTTCGGTTTTTTCAGGTTTTTTCTTGGAAGGTTCTTCTTTTTTCTCCTCAGCTGCCGCTGTTAAAGTGTGTTCCTTAACTTCTTCGGCTTTTTCCTCTGTTTTCGCTTGTGGTTTCTTCTGTGTTTCGGCCTTCACCGTCTCCTCAGGTGCAGCGACTTTTTCCGAAGAATCTTTTTTTGTCGAAAATGTAATTTTCAACCCCTCAGGCATCCGCTCAATCCCATAAAAAGGAAAGTCCTCCTCGACATCGAAAACAACCCTGGCGATACCTCTCTGGAACATACCATGCCGTATTCTTATAACCATGTAATCGTTTATCTCAATAAGAGGTTCGGCTTGGATATTCCCTATGCTGTATAAATCGATCACAATTCTTTCCGGCTGGAAAAGTTCAAAAACCCTGTGGAAAGAATAGGCATCGATGATCAGTTTGACATCGAGCACATCCGGCGTTTTTGACAATATGATTTCTTTTAAAACGCCCAATCCCTTTGCAGGCTGTTCTTCTTGGGAAAAGCTGCGAGCCACTATAGAAAAGAAAACAATCATACATATTAAAAAAAATGAGGCTTGCCTTTTCATCAACGCCAGTGTCCTTTTGTAATTAACGGGAGTTGTATGTTTATTATATCAGGAGTTGGGAAAAATAAAAATCTATTATCCTGGTTAGATGTTCTCATCAACCTTTGGAAGGACAATATCTTTTAGCTTTTTAGTAATGGCTTGAAAATAAGGGTCATTGAAATTTTTCATTTCGACCGAATGGACTTTATCGACATACTGCACCGTAATGAAGGAATCGATTCCTCCGGGAAGGCCTGAGCGTGACTCGAGCAGGAGAAAACGGTTTTCCTGCAGAGATCGATCAATGTCCCGGAATTCCCATTCTTCCAGTTTGAACGCTTTCTCTATGGTGATGCCCCGCCGCGATCTTTTAAAATAAATGCCGTCTCTGTTCATCCGGATTTCGATAAGAATCTGCCATTCCGGTTCACCGACGGGGCCAAATCCGTATCGGAGAAAAACCTTTTCTGTCCGACGTTCGACAGCTTTCTCCTGCTCGGTTTTCAGCCACTCGAAAGGATCGGCGTCCACAGTCACCTCCACCACCAAATTCTGTTCAATATATACATACCGGAAAGACCAACCAAAAGTTCCTATCCCTTCCATATCCCAGAAGACGACCGGCCGGTCCTCCACGGTCCCCACCTGCCCCATGTCTTTGGCCCATCCGATCCATTTGAAAAGGAAATCTGTGGGAGACATTAAATCGAGATCCAGCTCTTCCTCTTCAGTCAAATATGTGTACTGAATAGAAACTGCTCCCCTGACGATATCGGCCCTTATTTTCTGAAAAAAAAGCGTTCCAACAGGATAATCCAGCTCTGGCAGTTCCTCCTCGACCAGATCCCATTCGACAGGGAGATCTTGCGGCCATGGCTTAATAAATCCGTCATTCTCTGCGATCTCAATGCTCATGGCCACATCCATGGCCTCGGATTTTGTGGGATGCCACTGGTCGGAGACAGGCAGCTGATCCCAGAAATTAAAAGAACAGTAGATTTCATTCTCCTCCCGGATGAAAAACTTCCAGTCAGGCTTTTGTAAAGGGATAATAAAGGTATCCCCGACTTCCAACATATCTTCAGACTCTCCATCTTCAGTGTAAGTTACGTCCATCAGCTCTATGAGGCTGCTTGGTGTCGTGAGATAAAACCGGGATTTCAGGGGCAAACTGAGGTCCATTCTTTCCACTCTTACGACGGCGTCATAATACAGGGAAACGGGATTCTCCCTGAGCTCGACAAGACTGCATTCAAAAACCTCGGAAGGTTGGAATAGAGAACACCCCTTCGCCGTAATGAAAAGAAAGATCCCTATAAGAAAACATATTATTAAATTTAATTTTTTCATCTTAATTATTGATAGTGCAGAAGGCCGGTTCTCCTTCTCTTCCTTTTGCATTTTTAGCGACAATTATATATTGATAGACCTTTTCTTTATCTACATTCCGCTGCCAGAATTCGACCGCCGTTGCACTGACTTCCGTAAGAAAATGCCACTGGTTATTGATGAGTTGGTAGATCCTGTAATGGCTGAGAGTAACACCTATATTGAGCGGATTGGGCTTCCACTTAAGGATATTGATGTATTCCGCCTGAGCCAGAGATCGGTTCAAGATTCGCTCTCCTTCAACATCCAGAGGTTTATGGATTTTTTGAAAGTGGGCAGAAAGAGTTTTGTCAGAATTCATTAGCACCGATATCAAACTCGAGTCGGGCTGGATTGCCTCTATATCCCCCGTCCATTTACTAAATGAATAATACAGATCCTCAAGGATATTGACTGTCACCAGTCTTCCTTTGTCATAGGCATGAGAGCCGGGTGACGGGATTGTCGTTCCACCCGGACTAGCCATGAGGGTGAGGGTGTAGCTGATCTGTGAAACAAAAAAACTCATCGTGTTTCCGGAAGTGCTTATGTCGGTGATATGGATATCGGAACTTTCTCTGTGTCCCTGGGTATTTCTGTAGATGACGTTTTCTTCATTCCCAGAAGAAGAAAGTTTTAATGAAGATCCGGCGGGTTTATCATCCGGGTAAGATGGGCCTATCCGTGTATATCCGAAATCGGCACCCCAGACCATTTTATTCCAGTTCCACTTATATTGATTCAAGGATGATATCAAGGGATTCTGCTCGGCACAGATGGCTTCGACGCCGTAAAAAGGAAAGCTGGGCAGACAAGCTGCCGGAGTATAGTTTTCATCCACATGGGTGATCAGAAGGCCGCTCCGGCGGTTTGGATAATTTTCATAGAGGGGATGAGAACCATTATTCCTGTTCTCCAACAGCAGGTACTCTATGGGATAATCAATATATATTTTATACAATCTCGGATTTGATACTTGAGACAGCCCGAGAGCATCCACACGGAATTCTCCGCTATCGACAATCTCATTTGCGCTTATCCATCCGTATTCTTCCGATTTGATATAACCGCAGAATCCAAGTCGATAGTCTGAAGTGGCCATGATGCAGTAAAGGCCGATGGGTTTATTTTGGAAATCGCTGTAGTCATAGAGATCCGGAGCTCCTATCATATGCCCATACTCATGGCAGAACGTGCTGATGCCTGTATTTTCTGCTCCTCCGGAATGTCTTTCATATACAACATTATAGTGTCTGACCCGGATACCATACTTATTGAGATAGGCCCCCCCCATCTTTGGCCAAAAAAATGTTGCCCACGATTCTCTTGTACCGGCCCAGATTACAATAATATCCATATCTCCATCGTTGCAGTGCGGGGCAAAATCAAAGAGAGGATTCTTATATTTTATGGCATCCAGGGCATCTCCGATAACAGTTTGCCAGTTCCCGTCTTCCTTGTATTCCGAGGCTGTATTGGGAAGAGTTAGCCAGTCGGGATAGGTGTATCCTTCGGGCCAAAACTGACCGTAGGATTGAGCTTTGTAAAAATTCGTCAAACTGATAGAAGATGGCGCGCTGTCAAAGAGCCGTCTATTGAAATTGCCGGGGGGATATAGGCCGGTGGACCATTGATTAGGAGGAGAATCTTCTGGCTGGAACTGGACACAAACGATAAAAATTTTTTTTGTGCCTGTCAGTGTCTGTATAGATGCCCTTTTCTGCAGAGTAGAAGCACTGACATCATGCAGGTCCAGAGGATTTTGCCTGCGTTTTTCTGCGATTCTGTATGCCCGGTCACTGAGATGTTTGGGAAAGTTGATCCGCTGCAGATAAACAGGGCGGACAGCACCAACGGCCAACCCAGAAGGAAAAAGTCGATTTTCCAAGAACACTGCGTATTCGATTTGTCCGGTATTTTGGTTCAGGATCAGGGTGTACCCCTCTTTTGACTCAATTCTCAGATGAAATTCGTCCCCAAAAATAAAGCCTTCAAAAAGAGTGCCATCTGGCTGGGTGAGAATTATCCTTTCTCCCCAGACGGGATTGCCGGAAAGAGGTGAATGGAAAAACAGTGTCAGGAAAAAGGCCACACAAAAAATAAAACCCAAACTGACTCTATGTTGTCGAAGCATCCTAAAATTCAATATCAATCTTTCATATAATGATAGACTCTTTCTGCCCTGTGTTCAACTCTGCGAAGGAAAACTAGTTCAGATTGAGAAGCTCCAAAAACGTTTCTTCAATCCCACTTCTTTATCCGTAAACACCCAGTTGAGCGCCCCTCTGAAATTGCCTACTCGGCAAGAGCGAGAATCACTTCAAGTTAAAAGTTTTCGTGTGGATTCCACCTTTGACGCAGTCCAGCTTGACCGTGATGTTTCCTTTCCCTTCGACAAGAAAATGATAAATAACTTCTCCTCTGCTTGGAACGCCGTTCGTCAACTTCAGATTCTTCAGATCCTTTTGGTCGATAAAGGTCACATCATCAGGACTGCCACCACGACCACGGAAAAACCGCCTAAACTGCCGTGGGATTCCCGCAGGTATACTTGATCCCTGTATCTGTCCGGCTGCCAGGACTTTAACATTCCCTTGGATGGAAAGGATGTCCGGCCTTTGAACCTTGTTCGCAATGGCAGCCTGAGACAACGTCGGCATCAGACGTTTGTTGTAGAGAGACACTTTTACCCTGTGGAGGTTTCCGGAAATCTTTTCCGAACTCACACTTTTAATGATCGGCATGGGCATTTCATCGGCATGAAGCAGACAGAACGCCATGTTCCGGTGGCACATTTCTTCCAAAAGCCAAAATGGAGGACTCCGTGAGAACAACTTTGAACTATCCCTGTCAATTATGACTTTTCCGAGCTGGGGATGATCGATCTCGTGCATGGCAATGGACTTGTTGTCTAAATCGATGTATCGATCGAAAAACTCTCTTTCTTCCTGTGTAATCTGTCCATCCCCATCAAGGTCAGACCGTGATGTCCACAATTCATTGGAAAACGAGTAAATCCCCAACATGTCAAGGGTAAAATCGATAAACCCTCCCCAAACGGTGTACAGATCCTTCCAGATGATTATATAGTCGTAACCTTTTAATATCTTCTCACCTTTCCGCCCGATGTCATCCATTACGGCAAGATCTCCCGGCAGCATTTCTCCGTGCAGGGCCGTTCCAGGATTTCGCAGAATCATTCCGCCCGTATTATGGAATGCCTGAACACCGGCAATGTTCGGGTGGGAATAGAAGAAATCTCTGGTCGCCTTGGATTCCGGCCAGAAAAAAGGATAATTTCCGGCTCCGCCCTGGATGTAACTCGGCTGCCAGTAAGAAGGCCAATCCCGGTTGGCATCATACCCACCGACACCGTCTTCGTTGTAACGGCCGTCGCCGTCATTGTCGATCCCTTCGCTCCCGACACTTCTATAATCACCCAGTTCATCTTCTTTGTCAGGGATGTTCGTCTGGATCGGGACCATACGGTCACCTTTATCGCTCAGACGGTGGGTTCCCTTTCCAAGTTCGACCTTGATGAACATCGTGCCGACTTCTCCATCACCGTCCAAATCTTCAGGGCCGTCCTCATCATAAAGGCCGTCATTGTCGCTGTCCATGGGGACATTCCCAGAGCGCGCCGCACCATCCAAATGCAGCCACGAGTCTCGACCGTCGGGATTGACTGAAGGAAAGATATAGAATACCCGCTCATCTACAAGACTCCGGATGTAGTCGTTGTATTTATAGTTTTCCATGAGATACCAGATTGTATAGAGTCCGATCTCACCGCCCTGGATTTCCAGGCTGTGAATATTGGCATCCATATAAAAGGCGCATTTACTCATCTCATCGCCCGTATCAGGATTGTTTATGGTCATATACCAGAGTTCACGCCCCTCAAAACTCTTTCCGATGGACTGCAGTTTTAAAAACTTGGGGTACGCCCTTTCCAGCTTGCGCATGGCCGCTTCCATCTCTTTCCAATCATAGTAGTGGTTAAAACTCAGATCCACTTTGCGGGTGTTCCATTTGCGGGGGAAAAACTCCTGAGCCGCAGCTAGAGCAGCACCTGCTAAAACCACAAACGCCACCAACAGGATTAAAATCCGTTTTATGTTTCTTTTGTATAACATCGTTTTTTCCTCCTCTCTTATTTAAGGACAATTTTTTTCTGTGTTGTCCCGCCGCCGTTTCTGGCCCACAAGGTGATATCGATTTGTTTTCCAGGAGGTGAAATGATTGTCCACTTGTATTCTTGTTCGGCTCCGGAAGCAAGAGTGGGTATGTCTATACGTTTGTTCCCGCCAAAAAGCTTCATGTCGTTTTCGTTTTCGAATTTTAATCTCAGCATAATCGACGTGATATTCCTTGTTCTCGATCCCATCGCTGTGACATAGGGAAATTCTCCCTGGTTATGAACTTTGATCGTAAGACGAAAGAGATTGGACGAGAGCTTTTCGACTTCGGGTTCATCCATCGTGATCTCGGCGAATTGGGAGGCAAGATAGATGGCAAATTCCGCATGACTTTTGCTCAAATCCGGAATCAAATCGGCCGGAGGATTGACACGCAGGTAGGGCACAAAACCGCCGACCTCAACTTCACCCAGCTGCTTATGGTTGACTTTTGTCCAGTTGACAAATCCATGGCCTTCGTTTTTGTCGTCGATCCACTTCAGCCATTTTTCGTCGTTATTGGAGGAAGCGGTCGATGAGGCAGCTCCTCCCCCTCGCATAGATGAAAACCGCTGCATCATCGCACTTCTATCCATCGTCTGCGGTTGCGTTTGTCCGCTCTGTCCTTCCTGTCCAGCTCCCGGCGTCTTTTTCGCTGCCGGCCTAGCTGGAGCATCCTCCCTCAATGACCAGAGGTTGGCGGAAAAGGAAGGCACGCCAACATGAAAATAGGCATATTCCAGGAAAGAGCCGAAAGGTTTATCGGAGACAGCACTGTCTATTTTTGTGATACTTTTATATTGTTCGCTCACAGCCTTAAAGAGAGATTCATCCCGGGCCTCTGTTTTTTTAGGTTGAGGATCGGTGGGCCTGGCCTGGGGAGTTGTGGGCGCCTGCCCACGTCCGCCCCGCATAAACATCCTCATTCCTCCCATAACCGGAGCTCGGACCGCTTGTGCCGGCTGCGGGAAGGTTGGAGTTCCACTCTCGATTCCGGTTCCCGCGGCCAGGTTGTCGAACTTGGAAAACATCAGGACGGCACATATATTTCTGTGGGGTTGACCCTTGAAAGTTGGATCATATTTGGCTATGAAATCGATGAGCGCCGTGGTTTCCTTTTCAGAAACAGCATAGACTCCCCATCCCTTCGTCTTATATCCGAAATTGTGGGGGAAATTTCTGTTGATATTGAATCCACCGGGACCGTCTTCGTTGTACAGATCGTCACCGTCGTCATCAAGCCCCTCCGTGTAAATTTTATACAATTCATCGAGAGGCGTATCCGATTCTTTTTTCTTCATGAGGCGTGGGTCATTTTCATCGATAATCCAATCGCCTTCTTTATCCTTGACCCGCATCTGGGTGATGAGACCGTCGCCGTTGAGATCGTCGGGGCCATCCTCATCCGTGAGCCAGTCATAGTCCTCATCACGGGGCTTGAAATTGCCCGAATGTTCAAATTTGACCTTGTTAAAAAAGGCTTCGGCTCCATCCGGATTCAATCGGGGAGCGATGTAAAAAGTGCGCTTGTTGAGAATTTCCGTGACCTTTTCATCGCTGCCGTATCCATTAATCAAATACTCAGCCATTCCCATGGCCACTTCACTGCCCACAACATGATCGCCTTCAAGATTGCCGACGATGAGCAATGCCTGTTTTTCCTCGGGTGATCCACCCTGCATGCCGGAAATCTGAACCATCCAAAGATCGCGGCCCTGCAGTGATTTCCCGATGGACTGAAGCTTAGCAATTTTGGTATTCACACTCACAATGTTTTTGAGGGCTTGGGTCAACGCCTGGTAGTTGTGATACCCGTCGGATGCATCGTCTGCAGATTTAAGCGGAAGACCTGCCAATAAGACAAGCAGCAAAACCGGTAAGAATCCCCTATAAAGATACTTCATTTAAACCTCCTTTCTCTCAAAATATCTATATTTAAAAAGAGCCTGATAGGCTTTTATAGCGGAATGAAAAAAATCTGAACGATATCCCTTGAATATGGTGAAAAGTGAAAGAGAGGAAATCATTTTTATTAAATGCAGAACTTTATATGAAAATCACATCTATTTCAATACATAATTTTGACTCGAAAAAGAGGAAAAACTTCCCTCTTTTTTTTTTTTTTTTAAACCAGTCTTTTTCCTGAATTTTCATCTAGAGGATTGAGTTTGATCCATCCAGACACACTGGATTTTTACGCTAGAGTAATCTTGTGCATAAAGAACATTTACGCTCGAACTACAGAGAAAAAGAAAAACAGAAGAGAGCACAAAAAATTTAAATATTTTTTAGATTGTGGTAAGCATTTCCATTTCTATGATTTTTTTTGTTTAATTTCAAGCGGTTCTTGCTTTAAATCAGATTTCCATGATAAGTGTAAAGGATTGAACTGATTGAAAAGAGGAGGGTTCTATGAGAAAAACCAACCTTTTTATTTTAGGATTTATGATTCTCCTGTATCTGTGCTGCTCATCCGGTCCTGAAAGACCTTTTTCAGTCACTGAATTGAGCAGTGAGTACATCTTTTACTGGAAGCAGTTTTACCCCTCAAGAGCCCTTTCTCGTGGTTTTCTGGACTCCATCGTCTATTTTGAAGATTACTCCATGGAGGGGATTCTGCGCTGGGTGGATTACAACAAAAAGACTCTGAAAACAATCGAAAACCGGTTACTCAAAATGCAGTCCGCTGACAGAATCGATGCTCGCCTGCTGAGAACCCAGATCATTTCCGAACTCGAAAAATGGGAAGTAGAGGCCCCACACAAAAATTCACTCGCTTTTTATGCCTCACCTATCTCAAGGGCGGTCTCACGCATCCTGAATGCTAAAGGGCTTCAAAATGGAGAGAAGCTGCGGATCATCCGAGATCGGCTGCGCGAGATAAAGACAATCTGCGGCACGGCTTTACAGGAACTTGAAGATGGAAGCCCCAACAGAACAAAACGTAGTCTGCAAACACTCGAAAGAGCCGCCGTATTTTATGAAGAAACCCTGCCGAAAAGAATAATAGTATGGATAGGTCTCGATAAGTTTGAAGATTTTGCCAGAGAGTGCAGCGACGCGGCCGTTCAAATTCGCACTCTTGTTGAGCATGTCCAAAACACTATAGCGCCCAACCTCACATTATCAGACAGCCAAATTCTCGGAAGGGAAAAGTACGCCCGGCAGTTAGAGATTTATACAGACAGCCCTCTCACCCCCGAAAAGCTTGAACAGATGGCATTAGATGAAATTCAGGAAGTCAGACAAGAAATGGCCCGGGCATCGGAAGCCTATCTGCTGGAGGCCTATCCCAACGCAAATATTCCGGAGACCTTCGATGAGCTGGTTGGCATAGCCCTTCGCGACATGGAAGCCAACCATCCTTCCGGCAACAAAGAATACCTCGAACTGCTGCGGGGTTATGCTAAAGAGGCCGAAGAGTTTGTCCGGGAAAAAAAGATCGCTACCCTGCCCGAACATCAAACTCTGAGCATAGAGATAGCCCCGGAGAGTTCAGGCGCTTCGGCACGCATCGGCTACGTGTCTCCCCCACCCGCCTTTTTTCCCAATCCCTGGACAACCTGGTACCTGGCCACCATCCCCGATTCCTTTCCGGAGGATGAAAGAGAAGATTTCTGGCGGTCTTTTAACAACCATTTTAAGAAATTTATCGTCATCCATGAATTGTTCCCCGGCCACTACATTCAAAGGAAGCTCACTCGTGAAAATTCACACCCTGTCCGCATCCTTTTTTCGTACAGGCCCTATTCCGAAGGCTGGGCCACTCTGTGTGAACGAGTCGCTCTCGAAGCGGGATGGGATGACTTCAACAAACTGACCAAACTGGCCCAACTGCGCAAAAAGCTGGAAAACGCCAACCGCGCCTACACGAGCATCCAGGCCCACTGCAACGGATGGGACGAAGAACAGGTGCTTGAGTTTTCGATCCAGACTTCCCTTCTTGCCCCCCAATTCGCAAAAAGCCTCTGGGGACGGCTGATGAGATCTCCCCTACAAATCACATCCTATTTCCTGGGATATCACATGTTTGATGAAGTCTATGAGGTCGAGCTGGAAAGGCGTGGAGAGGATTTTCAGATTCTGGATTTTATGGACACAATCCTGCATGCCGGGCCCATCCCCATCGATGAATTTCCAGAGGTCTTTAAAGACAATTTTCCGCTCAAATGAACATTCTCAGAAAAATCACCGAAAAAGTGATTTTTTTCCTTTTTGTTCTCCTTGTGGCCGTGGTGTTCTATCAAGTCGTAGCCAGATATGCGTTTAACAATCCCCCATCCTGGACCGAAGAGCTGGCCAGATACTGCCAGGTCTGGATCATTCTGCTGACATCCTCTATTTGTATCCGCAAGGGCAGCCATCTGGCTGTGGACTACCTCAGCCACAGATTTTCCCAAAGGACCAATTTTATCATCAATGTTTTCAATCACCTGCTCATGGTCCTCTATGTCTGTATAATCTTGGTCTTTGGCTGGAAGCTGATGATGGTGGGACGTTACCAGCTCTCCCCAGCCCTGCAGATAAACATGCTGTTTGTGTACATCATATTTCCCCTCAGTGGACTTCTTATGCTTCTCGAGGCCGCCATAAAGACGGTGGAATCATTAACAAAAAAGCCCAAAGACTTAACGGCGGAAAACCAATAGAATGCTTGTCCTTTTTATATCGATCGCCATTTTTTTTGTGATCGGCATGCCGATTGCATTCGCCCTCGGGCTAGGCTCACTCTTCACCCTTCTGACCGATCCCTCCCTTCCGCTGGTGCTCGTCCCCCAACGCATGTTTACGGCCCTGGATTCGTGGCCGATTCTGGCCATCCCCCTCTTTATGCTGGCAGGGACACTGATGGACAAAGGAGGGATTTCAAAAAGAATCGTGGAATTTTCGAGTGCCTGCTTCGGATTTGTAAAAGGCAGTCTGGGTATGATCGCAGTCTTGGCATCCATGATCTTTGCGGGAGTATCCGGATCATCCACAGCCGATACCGCCGCGGTGGGTTCCATCCTTCTTCCGGCGATGAAGAAAAAAGGGTATGACATGAATTTTGCCACCGCACTGCAGGCAGCAGCGGGTGCGATCGGCCCGATTTTGCCCCCCAGCATCCTGATGATTCTCATCGGGTATGTCACGGACACGTCCGTCGCCAGCCTCTTTCTAGGCGGGATCATCCCCGGGATTTTGATCGGTCTGGGCCTGATGACAGTATCCTTTTTCCATGCCTTAAGAGGAGGGCCTGCCTATCTTTCCACAACACGGTTCAGTCTCAGAGAAGTCCTCAGAACCGGCAAGAAAGCCCTGCCCGGTCTAGGCCTTCCTTTTATCATCGTCTTCGGGATTCTTGGAGGAATCTTTACAGCTACGGAAGCCGCCGCAGTGGCCGTTGTCTATGGAATGGCCGTAGGGATGTTTGTGTATAAGGAAATCTCAGTAAAAGACCTCCCAAAAATCTTTATCAAATCCGCGGAAATTGCCTGTGTTGTTTTGTTTATCGTCACCACAGCTTTTCTTTTCGCCTGGCTTATCACAGTGAAACAGCTCCCCTTTCACATTGGAAGCTTCCTCCAGACTCATGTCGAGAGCAAGGTCTTATTCCTGGTGCTTTTAAATGTTGTCCTGCTGATAATAGGCATGTTTATGGAAAGCTTTTCGGCAATTATCGTCTTTATGCCCATTCTTTTTCCGATTGCTAAAAATTTTGGCATAGATCCCGTTCACTTCGGAATCATCGCGTGCGTCAACCTTGCCATAGGCTACATCACCCCGCCCTACGGGGCCACCCTCTTTGTCTCGTGCGGCCTATCCGGAAAAAGCATCCGGGAGGTGACACCAAAGATCGTCCCCATCATCCTGGCCATGCTTGTCGTGCTTCTCATTGTCACCTATTTTCCAGAAGTCTTTATGTGGATCCCCGCTTTTCAGATGAAATAGCCTTGTGTGAAAAAATGAAAACAAAACTTAAAATTGCAGCCGTCCTGGGACTCCTGGCCCTTGGAATCATGTGCCAAGGAACCGGAGAAAAAACTTATATCATCAAGGTCAGCCTCAGCCAAAACCAGGGGGAACCTCAGGTTAGGGCCGTAGCATTGTTCAAGAACATTGTGGAGGAAAAAACTTTGGGCAGAATCAAAATCGATATCTATCCCAATAACATGCTTGGAAACCAGCGGGATATTGTCGAAGGCATCCAGCTGGGGACTGTTGAGATGAGCAACATCGCCAGCGTTTTGGCCGGATTTGTGCCAGAACTCAATATTTTTGAACTTCCATTTTTGTTTGAAAATCGCCATCACTTCTACACGGTCCTGGATTCGACAATCGGAGCCGGCTTAAAACCTGCGCTTGAGCTCAGAGGATTCCATCTTCTGGGGTATTTTGATGCCGGTGTCCGCCACATCATGACCGTCGAAAAAAAAATCGAATCCATGGAGGACCTCAAGGGACTAAAAATCAGGACCATGGAAAATCCGGTTCATCTCGCAGCGTTTAAGGCCTTCGGGGCCAACCCTCTGCCCATGGCTTACGGAGAGCTGTACACTGCACTCGAACAGCATGTCGTGGACGGGGCAGAGGCCGCCAACACAAACTATTATTCCAAAAAATTCTACGAACCCGCACCCTTCTGGGCCCAGGTCAGCTGGATCCATCTGATCGAATACGTCATCTTAAGCCGGGTCTTTTACGAAAAACTCCCCCATGAATATCAAACGGTTATCGATGAGGCCGCCCAAGAAATGATCTTAAAGGAGCGTCAGTGGTACCGCGAAAATGATGCAGCTGTCCTGGCAAAATTGAAGGAAGAAGGCGTTCAATTCACGTCGCCCTCAAGGCAGCCTTTTGCAGAGGCTTCAAGAACAGTCTATAGGGATTGGGCAGATAGGATTGGGGGGATGGACTTGATTGAAAAAATCATTCAATTTGACTATAAATAGGAACTCTTTACCAATAAATAAAAAGACTAGGAGAGCGGATAAATGGAATACAGAAATCTTGGGAAAACCGGAATTAAAATCTCCTCTCTTTGTCTGGGAACGGCCAATTTTGCCGATCCGACCTCTGAGCAGGATTCCATAAAGATCGTTCACCGTGCTATAGATGCGGGAATCAACCTCATAGATACCGCCGACTCCTATGCGGCCGGCAAAAGCGAGTCTTTCATCGGCAAGGCTTTAGCTTTGAACAAAAAACGGGATGAAGTTTTTCTGGCCACAAAAGTGTTCTACCCCACAGGTCCAGGTCCCGATGACCGGGACAACTCACGCATTCACATTTTAAAGGCCTGTGAAGATTCCCTCAGGCGCCTTCAAACGGACCACATCGACATCTACCAGATCCACCGCCCCTCCACAGTCGTTCCAGTCGAAGAAACACTGGGCGCCCTCACCGATCTCGTCCGCCAGGGCAAGGTGCGCTACGTGGGATGTTCCACACATCCGGCCTGGAAGGTGATGGAAGCCCTAAAAATCAGCGAGCAAAAAGGATTCGTTAAGTACATCCTGGAGCAGTCTCCTTATAATCTGCTGGACAGGCGCATTGAAAACGAGCTCGTTCCTCTCTGCAAGAAATACGACTTGGGTATTCTGGCATGGGCTCCCCTCGCCCAGGGAGTCTTGGCCGGCCGCTACACTTCCGCCAAGAACTACCCCGAAGGATCCCGGGCTGCGCTCCGTGGCGGGATCTATTCCGAACGAATTACAGACAGAGGAATAGAAATCGGGAACCGTTTTGTCAACCTGGCCAAAGACGCGGGAATGTCTCCATCACAGCTGGCTATTTTATGGGTTAAGGATCAGGACGGCATCACGGCTCCACTTATCGGACCCCGCACACTCCAACAGCTGGAGGACCTGCTGCCGGTGGCAGACAAAAGCCTTGATGACACACTGCGGCAGGCCTGCGACAAACTGGTGCCGCCGGGAAGTGCTGCCGCCAATTTTTTCAATTCGGCATCCTGGATGAAAATGCGCATTCTCTAGAATTCAAAGCGGTAGTTGATTTTAAACAAAAAGATATTATCTCCCGACGCACCAAGCAGGTCGCCAAAATCCCTCCCGTGTCTGGGGTCAGGCCACAGTACCTCACTCTAACTCACTCTTTTTATTAGAGTTATAAATATTTTCCTTAGAAAAAATAGCCTTAGAGCAATACTTTTTGGGTTAAAAAAGCATTGTAAGAACATTCGTTTAATGAGATTTTTTTTCGAAATAGACGTCTATTCAGATGGGTGGCAATCAATGCCTAGAGCAAATAGACATTTTCTTCCTGGATTCTCATGGCATATTACACAGAGATGTCATAAAAGAGAATTTTTGTTCAAATTTTTAAGAGATCGAAAAAGATGGCTCTACTGGTTATATCAAGCAAAAAAGAGATATGGAATTTGCGTGTTAGAATACAACTTGACTCTTAATCATATTCATCTTCTGGCTCTTAATAAAAAAAAGAAAAACATAATTCCTCAGTCTATGAATTTGGTCTCATCGAGAATTGCACAAGAATTCAACTATAGAAAAGGTAGAAATGGTGCTTTTTGGAGAGATCGTTATCACGCAACAGCTATAGAAACAGATTCACACCTGATTCAATGTATGATTTATATTGCACTAAATATGGTTCGTGCTAACGTTGTCAGGCATCCGGCTGAATGGCCCTTTTGTGGATATCATGAGATTCAGAGTTCGCGTCAAAGATATTCAATTATTGACTATAACAAGCTTATTGAACTTTTAGGTCTAAAAAATAAAGATGAACTCAGAGAAACATATAGAAAATGGGTAAACAATGCTATTGAAAGTAAAAATCTAAGCCGTGAAAGCAAATGGACTGAAAACGTGGTCGTAGGTAGCAAAGATTTCGTTGAAAATTTTAAATCTAGGCTAACTTAGAAACGAGGGGGGAAATTCCATTACAAAAAAATCTAGATTAAAAGAAAAGGATCCTTACCGTATTGATTTTCACTCTAAAACTAATACTCTAAGCTCATTTTTTTAGTAAATATATTATTTATGTTAGTTCTTTTCTTCTAGATAGACCTAAATTCTTTGGCCTGACCCCAGGGACCAGAATTACAATTGTATTGCATTGAGGCTATTTTTCTTTTTGTTTATATCCTGCCGGTGGCTGAAATTCATCGGCACTGATACTCTCCGGAGAGAACGCCAACAATTCCGTATAGTAAGCAAAAGCCGGCTCATCAGCAGATGCCTTGGATTTTTTCGACAGTGTTTTTTTTGCAAAGTTTCCAAGCATCTTCCTGACATTTGTTCCTTTCTCCTCCTGGCCTGCGGCTCCCTCTTCCGTGCCTTCTTTTTTGGAATAATACTTCCCGTCGATAATGACCGGGTATCCCTCTATCTTTCCCATCTCTTCGGAAAATTCCGAAAAACTTTTCTTAGGGGAAGAGCTTTGTGGATCCATCTGTCCAAACATTGTCATCCACTTGGTACCGAGAATATCCTGCTGTTGCTCGCTGTAATCAAAACCCATACTCGACATTAGTTCTTTGGAAAAATTCAATTCTTCCTGCTGAGCTTGATTGATTTTTTCGGTGAACGGAGTTGTCCACACATCGGTGAGAAGACGATCCGTCCCTTTTTGTCCAGTTGCCGTATTTTCCCACTCAGTGATCCAACTTATGGTAAATTTCTCGCAGGGAAAGTTATTTATGGTCTTTGTCTCACCAGTCTTATCCACCGTAAATTCACTCCGGATAACCTTAACACTGCGCTCTGTTTCCTCCATCCCCCCCTGCGTATAGGGAGAAACAGCCCCTTCCTCTCCCTCTTCCATTTTACTCAGCTGCCGCAGCACGTATGTCTTTTTTTTGTGATCGATATTACAGATCGTTTGAGCAGACAAATCGACAATCTCTCCGATTTCGCCCTGTTTAAAAAAAGCCTTCATCACAAAACCTCCCAGTCCCTTTCCCTTGAAGGTAATCTCTGATTCCGTTCTTTTTTTATCCACGGCAATTTTATCGGTGAAGAGAACCGAAAAAGTCCCAAATCTTCCGAACGTAACATTGGTTTTTGACTTTTTGACCACTCCGGCAAATAGAGAGGTGGAAAGTAAAATACAAACTAGCAAAAGAACAATATGTTTTCTCATCTTTATCTCCTTTGTCGTACTCAAACGTCCTGATAATTTCAATATATGTTCAATCATTATTCCAAGTCAAGCTGCGCCAAGAGCATTTCCTGCCAACCAAAATTGTTTTCCAACATCTTTATAGTAAAAGAAGCGAGCATTGCTACTGCAGACCAATCTTTATATAATTCATCACAAGCATGAAACAAAAACTTAAAAACCTCCAAAAAATATCATTAATTTTCGCAGCGGGGTTCTTTATTTCTCTGGATGCGGATGCACAGAGACCAAAAAAGTCTCTTTTTGTTCGATGGGAAATCCAGGAGAGCCAGACTCAAGCCAGCATCCGGGGAATTTCAGCTGTCGATAACAGGATCTGTTGGATCAGCGGAAGCCATGGAACTTTTGCCCGGACAACCGACGGGGGAAGAACATGGAAAGCTTCACGAATCCCCGGTAACGAAGAACTGGATTTTAGAGATATCGAGGCCTTTGATAAAAATACGGCTCTGGTGCTCAGCGCCGGACGGCCGGCCAAGATTTTCAAAACACTGGATGGGGGTGCCACCTGGGAAGAGAAATATTCAAATCAGTCAGAGGGAATATTTTTCGATGCGATGGCTTTTTGGAATAAAGACAGGGGCATTGCCGTAAGCGATCCGATCGATGGACGCTTTTTTCTTATCAAGACTTTTGATGCAGGGGAAAACTGGGAAGAAATTCCCATCGAAAACTGTCCAATAGCATTGGACGATGAAGCGGGATTTGCGGCGAGCGGGACCTGTCTGACCGTTCAAGGAGGAGATGGGCATGTCTGGTTCGGAACAGGTGGAGCCGCCGCAAGGATCCACCGTTCGACCGACTGGGGAAACACTTGGACTGTCCATGAAACTCCCCTTTTAAGCGGTTCGCCTTCACAGGGGATCTTTTCTATCGCTTTTAAGGATAAGGACCACGGCATCATTGTAGGGGGTGATTACAGGAATCCGGACAACAGAAACCAGTGTATGGCCAAAAGCAAAGATGGAGGCAAAAGCTGGACCGAAAGTCAAGAGCAGAAACGAATGGGATACAGGTCATGTATCATGTTCGTTCCAGGAACCCAGTCTATCTATATCGCCATAGGACGAGGAGGCTCTGACATCACTATTGATGACGGAAAAAGCTGGAATCCGCTCAACAAAAATGGGTATTACTGTTTAAGTATTGAAAAGACAGGAAAGGTCGGGTGGGCTGCTGGTACCGATGGCCAAATCGCCAAACTGATCTTATTAAAACAATGAATTAGCGGGCGAGCCTTGTCAGGCCGTAATTCTTTGCCCACTTCAGTGCATCTGCATATTCCCGATGAGTCAGCCGGCGTGAGAGCTTGGGATAGTCCATGGCCTTATGCTCGGGCCTATACTGTCTCATCACATTGACATAGCTTTTCTTGGAAATCTCTTCCGCAATAAACCTCAGGACCTCTTTTGTGTTTGAAATCCTGTTCGGCAGCACAAGATGACGGACCAAAAGACCACTCCGTGCAATTCCGCGCTGGCCCGTAGTGAGATTTCCGACCTGTCTGAACATCTCTTTAAAGGACAGACGAGCATAGTAGGGATAGTTAAAAGCTTCTGCAGAATATTGTCCCGAGTGTTTTGGGTCCATGTATTTGAAGTCGGGAAGATAGATATCCACAACCCCATCGAGGAGCTTTAATGTTTCAGGTTTTTCATAACCGCCGGTGTTGTAAACAAGTGGAATATTCAGGCCCAAAGGAATCGCAATATTCAGGGCATTGACGATGTTGGGAACATAGTGTGTGGGTGTAACCAGATTGACATTATGACATCCGAACTCCTGAACCTTGAGCATGGCCTGGGCCAAACGGCTGTCAGAAATTTCCAAACCATTCCCATCAATACTGATGTCATAATTCTGGCAGTAAACACACCGCAGGCTGCAGTGGGAAAAAAATATTGTTCCTGATCCGTTCGTGCCTACAAGAGGAGGTTCTTCACCAAAATGGGGAAAGGCACTTGAGATTTTGACTTCGTGGGAGGCCTGGCATTTTCCAGTCTCTCCCTTTGTCCGATCCACCCGGCAGTCTCTTGGGCACAGAGTGCAGTTCTCATAAATGGCCAGGAGTTCTTTGACACGGTTTTTTAGCTCCCCACTCTGGTATAACTTCAGGTAGGAGGGATAGAGTTCCTTGGTTTTTCGCTTTTCCTGTACGATGGGCAGGGATTTTCTAAGAGGCAGGCCGAGGGAAGACAGACAAGCCCATTTTAGGGAAGCATCCAGGAAATCCCTTCGGCTGATCTTCCTCATTCTAATTTTTATTCTACAGAAGATTTCTTATTTGTCAAAACGAATATTTACCCTGTGCAAAATGGTGGTTTCTTTGAGTTTTGAAAATCAATGATTGCATTTTCTGTTGACTTTGATCCTGATAAATTGATAATAGTAAAAGTCTATTATATTGGGTTATTTTATATTAATACTAGAAGGCAGACAAAATGAAAAAATATTGGTCAAATCCCTGGTTTATCGTTTTGCTCTTTGTCCTAATCCTGTCTGGCTCACTATTATTGACCGGTCACCAGGCCGCTGACTCGGCAAAAGATCAGCAAAAGCTCGCAGGCAAAGAACAGAAAGATATCCAGGTGCCTCCTCCTCCTCTCAATGAGGATACTTTCCCCTGTTCTATGTGCCATGCCGATATGGAAACCAACCTTAAGCGCAGGGAATTGGTTGACTTTCATGATGACATCGTCCTTCATCATGATGAAAAAAACAGGTGGTGCATGGCTTGTCATGACGCTAAAAATCGGGACATGCTGCACTCAGCCAGCGGCGAGCTGATTGATTTCGGAGAGTCCTACAAACTATGCGGCCAGTGTCACGGTCCGAAACTCAGAGATTGGGAAGCCGGAATTCACGGCAGAAGAACCGGCCAGTGGAATGGAGAAAAACAGTATCTTTTATGTGCCCACTGCCATGATCCTCATTCTCCAAAATTTCCACACATGAAACCTGATCCTGTTCCAATAAAACCGGGAAAAATGAAATGAGCATACAGAAATTCACATTCTCACCAAAAAAATTGGACAGACGGTCATTTCTCAAAGCCGCGGCGGTGACGTCCTCTGCTGCAGCACTCGCCGCCTGCGGAAATAAAGCCGCTATCGAAGAATTCCTTCAAAGAGATTTTCGTTCTCTGTCAAAGGAAAAGATCGCCAAGATCATCGAGCGTCTCGAAACCGAATATTCCGAAAAATACGGAAAGGCATTTACAGTTTCCACCAAAGAAGCTATCCCAAATACCTTGTTCGGTTATGGCCTCGATCTTTCCAGATGTATCGGATGCAGAAAATGTGTCTATGCCTGCCAGGAAGAGAACAATCAATCCCGGGATCCCCAAATCCTCTGGATCAAGGTCCTGGAGATGGAAAAGGAAAGAGGTGTCGACTTCGTCGATTCCAATCTTTACTATGACCATGAAAAGGTTCCCCATGAAGGCCATTTTTACCTCCCCATGGCCTGCCAGCAGTGCAAAAATCCTCCTTGTGTTAAAAGCTGTCCGGTTGGCGCCACATTCACCGATCCGGACGGAATTGTTGTTATCGACTACAACTGGTGCATCGGCTGCCGCTGCTGTATGGCCTCCTGTCCCTACGGAGCCCGACATTTCAACTGGGGAAAACCCGGACTTCCTGCCGAAGACGCTAATCCCAAAACTCACTATTTTGGCAATAGGCCACGCATGAAGGGAGTTGTGGAGAAATGCACATGGTGCGTCCAACGAACCCGGGAAGGCCGCTATCCGGCCTGTGTGGAAGCATGTCCTGTCGGTGCCCGAAAATTTGGAAACCTTTTAGATAAGGACAGCGAAATCCGGTATATCCTTGAAAATAAGAGGGTGCTTATTCTCAAAGAAGAACTTAATACGCAGCCAAAATTCTATTATTTTTATGGAACTTGATAAAAAGTAAGAGGTGACAGGGTGAAATTTTTCCGGCTTATCCAAGAGAGTTTTAAAATCATAATCAAAGGAAGCAGACGTTATTATACGTGGCTGGCATTTTTGTCCATATTGATAGCATGGGGAGCCAGCGGCTACATCCAACAGCTCAAGCATGGACTGCTGGTCACAAATATGAGAGATCCTATATCCTGGGCCTTTTATATTGGAAACTTCACGTTTCTGGTTGGAGTCGCGGCGGCGGCCATCATGCTTGTCATTCCGGCTTACATCTATAACTGGAAGCCCATCAAGGAGGTCGTCCTCTTTGGAGAACTACTGGCCATTTGCGCCATGATTATGGTCATCCTTTTTGTCATCGTCGATATCGGAAATCCTCTGCGGTTGTGGCATATGATCCCCCTAGTCGGGAAACTGAACCTGCCTCAATCTCTTTTGGCGTGGGATACTTTGGTGCTGCTCATATATTTCGCCATAAATTGTTTTGTAGTCGCTTATCTGCTCTATTCTCTTTTTTATAAAAAAGAGCCTAAGAAAAAACTGCTGACACCCCTCATCCTTCTTTCCGTCCCCATGGCCATCGGTATCCACACTGTCACGGCTTTCATTTACAATGGCTTTGCCGGACGCCCCTACTGGAACAGCGCTCTGTTGGCTCCAAAATTCCTCGCATCGGCGTTCTGCTCCGGCCCGGCAGTTCTGATCATCCTTTTTCAGATATTGAAAAGAACCACAAATTTTGAGATCAAGAACGAGGCCATCTGGAAGATTGCGGAACTGATGGCCTATGCCATGTTTATCAACCTTTTCTTTTTCTTTGCCGAAGTCTTTAAAGAAATCTATTCCAACACAGAACACCTCGTTCATCTGAAGTATCTGTTTGTTGGGGTTGGAGATAACAAGGATATCGTTCTCTATGGATGGGCCTCCCTGATCATCAGTATAGTGGCATTTTTACTGTTCTTGATACCAAAAACCAGAAAAAATCCCATCACGCTTAATCTCGGCGCCATTTTGATCTGGTTTGGTGTCTACATTGAAAAAGGGATCGCCCTTCTGATTCCCGGATTCACCCCAGATACATTGGGGCAGGTCTACATTTACCGGCCCTCCTTGACCGAAATTAAAATCGCCGTAGCCATCTTCTCCATTGGCTTTTTGATCTTCACACTGCTCACCAAAATCGCCATCGCTATTAATTTTGAGGGCTTTAATATAGACACACTGAAACGAAAAAAGGTTACATCAGCAAAAAACACCTGAATGCGGCTTTGCCAATCCAGTCTTCGAATCACGTAATCAACATTTATATCGCTTCTCTTAAAAAGTTATTCACATTTTCAAAGCCAGGCCCCAATGCACCAATGCAACTTATTTTAAAATATCGAGTTTTAATCTGTAGAAAAGAAAATGCTAAAAAAATAGCATAATGAGTTGACAAATGGCACAATGGGTGCTATATTTTTAGCATGCTAAAAAATTAGCAGCTTTTTTGGCCGCGATTCAAGCAGGAGATAAACATGAAGGCACAGAAAAACCTCAGCCGGAGGGAAAGACAGATCATGGACATCGTCTATGAAGTGAATCAGGTCACGGTGGCTCAGGTTCTCGAGATGATCCCGGATCCTCCCAGCTATTCGACCGTCAGGGCACTGCTCGGAGTGCTCGAAGAAAAGGGACACCTGAGTCATAAGCAGCAAGGCCCGCGCTACATCTATTCCCCCACTCTTCCCCGCGAAGAGGCAAGACAGACTGCACTCAAACATATTTTAAAAACTTTTTTCGACAATTCCACAGAAGACGTCGTCGCCGCTCTGCTCAACATCTCAGAAGAGGACTTATCTGAGAAAGAATACAAGCGGCTTACTAAATTGATCAAAAAAGCACAAAACGAAGGCAGATAAAAATGGAATTTCTTGCAGAGATCAAAGGACTCGACCTTTTCAGTGAATTCTTTATCAAGAGTTCCGTTATCCTCACATTTACGTTTGTGCTGGTTTTTTTGTTCCGGAAAAAATCAGCATCTCTCAGGCATTTTCTCCTCTCAGTCTCTCTCATAAGTTTGCTGCTGTTCCCATTCCTTTCCATTCTCACCAAGGGATGGGAAACAGGACTGCTTCCAACCTGGCAAACCGGTGAAGGCCGCTCTCAAATATCACAACGATGGGATCAGGACAGGCGGAAAACAATCCCATTAAACTCCATCAGCCCTTCATTGGCTGATCAACAACTGCAGGCGCTAAAATTGGAGAAAAATGATCGTTTTAATTTTTTTCTTTCAAAATATTCCATCTCTAAAGGAATGTTTGGCTTCGTGCTTATTACAATTTGGTCGGCGGGATTGATTGTGTTGCTATCCAGGATATTGATTGGACTTTACGGCGCACACAAGTTAACCAGACAGGGTAAGAGGATAACGGATTCTCCCTGGCGGCAGCTTCTGAATCACTTCCTGGAAGCCATATCCATCAAAAGAAAAATAAACCTTTTCAGCCATAAAAATGTAAACATCCCCTTGACTTGGGGAGTGATAAAACCCGTCGTGATCCTTCCAACTGAATCCAGAAACTGGAGTCAAGACCAGCGGTCCTCCGCTCTCTTCCACGAGCTTTCTCATATTAAAAGATGCGATTTCCTCGTTAAAATCCTCGCACGGTGCAGCGTCGCGCTCTACTGGTTTAATCCTCTCAGCTGGTTCGCCTTTAGAATGATGAAAAAGGAACAGGAAAAAGCCTGTGATGAACTTGTCCTTAAAGCCGGAGTTAAGCCGTCGACATATGCCGTCAATCTTTTAGCGATCAAAAAGACCGGACAATTCCACTGGAGTCCACCGACCGCTGCTTTGGGAGCCATAGGGAAATCCCAATTGAATGAACGGCTGGTTGCAATCCTCAAACAACAATTAAAACCAAAGGAGGTCAATATGAAGACCAAATTTTTGCTTTCATCCCTAATTATTATGACTATAACATTTATAGGGCTGGCCCGTCCTTCTCAATCCGAAGCCTTCACAACCGAGATCATTTCGCAGGAAAAGCAGATAAAGAAAACGACAAAAAAGACGGAGAAAAAGGAAGCCGAGGAAAAGACTGGCAAAAAACTCACATGGGTATCCGAGGATGGAGAAAAAATAGAATTCATCATCTCTACTAATGAAGAAGGTACAGTCAATATTTCAGAAATCGGAGGTAATACGGTTATTTTTATAGGCAAAGACTCAGATGAGGATAATTTCACCCTGCACATTCATGATAATATTTTGGTTCTGAAAAAAGACGAAAAAGGCAGCTGGTCACTTCATGCAGATAAAAAGAAAGAGTTTCGTTATCAGATCAGAACAGCCCTCGAAAACAACAAAAAATATAATGTAATTTATCGGAAGAAAGGAGACAAAGACGACAAGAATGTTTTTTACTTTAAAGCACCAAAAATCCACATTGAAAAACTTGAAACGCCACATGGGGATGTAAGTATTCATGTCGCCCCTAAGATTAAAATCCCAGGTAAGGCTATCGATATCTATATTTCGGGAGAAGAAGGGGGAAAAAAATGGATTAGTGTCTCACCTCGTATGAAGCTCCATGGAACACCGTATAGGACAGCATATTCCCTTCAGCATTTGGATTTTGAGCAAAAAGAACTTAAAGAAAAGCTTGCAGAGATTACGGAAAAGTTGAAAGAAATCAGAGAGAAAAATGCTCTAGAGCAGACTAGAGAAAGTCAAGAGGAAGCCCTCAAAGAAGTGGAAGAAATGGTTAAGAAACTGAGTGAGGAACTGAAAGAGAAAAAGGTTGAATTAAAAGATATCTCTCTCAGCTTTCATACAGATGTTAAAGATGTTCATATCGATAAGGATGAAAACGTAATAGTGGATATTAAAAAAATAGAAGACTTTGAATGGGTAGAGAAAAAGGACATTAGTGTTGAAATCAAAGATGGCAAAAACTTTGCCGTTGTAACCACCGATAAAGGCGAATTTCAAATAAGTATGAACGCCCATTTCGACAGCGAAAACAAAAACAAATATGAAAAGATCGTCAAAAAACTTAAGAAAGATCTCCCTGAGGGGTACACGGTTGAATCCATTATCGATGAAGAAGCCGGAATTTTTACCATAAACATCAAAGGCGTTAAAGACGACCAAAAAGCAGAAAAAAAGATTAAAGAAATCATCGCAGATCTCGAAAAACAGCTCTCAAAAATTAAATAAAATAGTCTGATTATTTAATCCCCGCTCATTAATTTTTTCCGTGGACTTTATGAGCTGGAACACATTGTGTAGAAGTCTAATATTAGCAGAAAAAACGGTCAAATTCCTCCCCTTTGCTATAGGGTGTTTCCTGTGCTATATAAACTCTTGCACTATCAATAAAGGAGTCTGATCATGAAGCATATTAAAATCCTCACAATAATGATTTGTCTTGTAGCCACATCCCTTTTCGGACAGAAAGCACTTCCTGAACTGGAAGATCCTGCTTTTGAATCCATTTCAACCAAATACAGGGTCGAGTATCATTACAACAAAACCACATATACCCTCTTTATGCCCGATGCCAACTCGCCTATTGTCTTCAAGTGCAAATTCAAGTTTTTTACGACACAAAGAACGACGACAAGAATCGGCCGTGTAAAGCGCCAGATTGTAAAAAGAAAATTCGATCTGACTAATGCACTAAATGATGAGCTCTATAAAGTCGATACGGTCGTAGGCGAGACCGAAATTTATGATTTTTTCTATATTCCCGACAAGGGCAGCATTGCCATCATCATACAGGAGAAGGACTCCGAAAAAAATATAGGGATATTTTATCCAGACAGCAAAAATCCTGAAAAAATCTTTCTGGGCATCCTGAAAGATCAGCATTATACTTTTATTGATAAATCCAAAGAACGTTTTGGTTTTTTATCGGATATAATTGCTGATGAGGTTATGTTGAGAAAATGCCGTGCCATTGAAAAAGAAGGTGACCTTATCGCCCAGTACATCAAAGGACGGATGCGCGGATCTAAAATCCCTTTTGATCTCTACATCAAAAATGGCATGAGTGAAAAAGATATCGCCGATATGATGACTATTTTCATCTGCTCACATCAACTCATGCTGGCGTTTGAGGACAGAGACAACTAAACGCCAATCAATTAGAGGGAAATTCAAATTTTAAAAAAAGCTTTGAGATCGTCGACCCTATCGGTCTTCTCCCATGTAAAATCTTCGAGTTCTCTTCCAAAGTGGCCATAAAAGGAGGTCTTTCTAAAAATCGGCCGGATAAGATCCAGCTGCTTGATGATCCCCTGAGGAGTTAAATCAAAAAGCTCCTTCACTCCCTCCTCCAGAACATTATCCGCCACGAGCCCGGTCTCAAATGTTTCGATCAACACGGATACAGGGTCGCTCACTCCAATGACATACGCCAGCTGTATTTCACATCTTTTTGCCAATCCGGCCGCCACAATATTCTTAGCCACATACCGGGCCATATATGATGCAGAACGGTCGACCTTGCTCGGATCTTTTCCTGAAAAACAACCGCCTCCATGACGTCCCATCCCGCCATAGGTGTCGACAATAATCTTGCGTCCGGTCAAACCCGTATCTGAATCAGGTCCCCCGTTTTTCCAGGACCCTTTTCCGTTGACGATAAAATTAGTCTCCAGCCCCTCAAGCTGCGCGCTGTACTCACAGCCATATCTTTCAATCACAGGGGTAACCACCACTTCATAAAGGTCGTGCTTGACGTTCGATTTTTCGATATCCTTATCATAGGGAACAGCCAGAACCACTTTTTCAACTGCAACAGGCTGGCCCTCCTTGTACCGGATCGTCACCTGCGATTTCCCATCCGGTTTGAGGTAGTCGATTTGATTCTCTTTCCGGGCATTATCCATTCTTTGGACCAACCGGTGGGCCATCAGAATGGGAAGCGGCATGAGTTCAGGAGTTTCATCAACCGCATAACCGAACATGAGTCCCTGATCTCCCGCTCCTCCATTGTCCACCATCTCACGGATATCTTCTGATTGTGAGTGCAAATTATTTATGATTTTACAGGTCTTGTGGTCAAAATTATAAGCTGGATCATCGAATCCGACATCTGCAATAACACCGCGCACGAGCGCCTCAAAGTCGAGTTTATCTTTTTGACCGGAAACACTGTACTCCCCGGCCAGCGTCAGATGCTGTGTCGTAGCTAGACTTTCTATAGCCCCATGAGAGCGCTGAGGATTGGATGAGTTTGCGATAATCGCATCCAGAACCGCATCGGATATCTGATCACAGAGTTTATCGGGATGCCCTTCCGCCACCGACTCCGAAGTAAAAAGAAAATCATGTTTGTTCATTTAATCATCCTCCCATTATCATTGAGATTCAAAGCTCTTGATTCTGGCATGCGGCACCTCCTATCAGAATTTGGAGGGACACTGTGCCTTTGGAGGATGTGATAGGGCGAAAAAAAACCCGCTCTTCCAACATCAGGAAAGCGGGTATCGCTTCGGACATTTGGTTGTCGCTTCCGCGACCACATCCTCGCCTCTTACGAGTGGCACCTTGGGTGTCCGCCCCAGGTTGCCGGACCCGAATCGCTTCAGGCCTCTCCTGATGCCGTTAATTATTTTACTAGAGGAGCAAAAAAATATCAAGAGAACATCCGATTTTTTTTGGGATGATACGGTTGGAACCCAGGCGGTCAAAGCCGCCCTCCTCACAAAGATTAAGAAAAGATAACGGCCTTTGCCTATCGCGGTACAATCTTAAATTGACACCACTTTTTCCAATAAGTAAACTATGTCCGCTTGTCAATATTTAAACATTGGCTAACCATTTATTCAATCGGAGGACAACTATGAGAAAAACAAACGGTGCTGTTCTTATTTTATTTTTTATTATTATGTCATCGGGAATCACTTCGGCTCAGGATATCGGTGTTACGGCTGTTCGTGATATCGATCGAATTCTCCCCGTGGAGCAGAGGGCCCGGATTATGAATGAAATCCTGGAATGGAGACTCGATCACATCGTTCCGGAACTCATGCGCCGTGAAGGGATCGACATGTGGATCACCATCTGCCGCGAATACAATGAGGACCCCGTCTATCTCTCCATGGTTCCTGAACCGACTCAAGCGGCCCGCAGGACATCCATTCTGATCTTTCATGACAAAGGCGGGGAGGGAGTGGAACGCCTAACTGGAAGCTTCTACGGAATGGGAAAATGGTACAAATCGATATATACAGATCAAACCAAAGACCAGATGGTTAATCTGGCGGATTACATCAAAGAACACAATCCACAAAAAGTTGGAATCAATGAATCCGAGACCTGGGCGTTTGGGGACGGATTATCGGCTTCGTTTAAAGCCAGGCTGGTCAAAGTGTTAGGACCTGAGTATTCAAAAAGGCTGGTATCGGCCGAAAACCTGTGTGTGGGGTGGCTTGAAACCAGAAGCCCACGCGAATTGAGCATCTACAGGCATATCTGCGGCATCGCCCATGATATTATCGCCGAGTTTTTCTCAAATAGTGTTATCGTTCCTGACATCACAACAACTCAGGAGGTATCCTGGTGGATCAGGCAGAAATACACAGACCTGGGAATCGATTTCTGGTTCCAGCCTTCTGTCTCTATCCAACGCTCAAAAAAAGAAGCCGCCAAGTACCCGGACAAAAACACGGTAATAAGACGGGGAGACCTCCTCCACTGTGACATTGGAATTAATTATTTGGGGCTTTGTACCGACACACAAGAGAATGCGTATGTCTGCAAAATAGGAGAAAATGATGCCCCGGAAGGATTAAAAGAAGCTTTAAAACGAGGAAATAGGCTCCAGGATATCGTTATGACCGAACACAGAGCAGGAAGGACAGGAAACCAGGTGCTTAAATCATCATTAGAAAAGGCCAAAGCCGAAGGCCTGACTCCGGCTGTCTACTGTCATCCCCTTGGAATTCACGGCCATGCGGCTGGATTTGTGGTAGGCCTCTGGAACAGGCAGGATGGTGTGCCGGTACGGGGGGATTACCCACTCTATTATAATACGTGTTATGCCATTGAAATGAACAATGTTTATGAGGTACCTGAATGGGATGGTCAAGCCGTCAGGATGGGGCTTGAAGAAGGAGGAGTCTTCACGGAAAAAGACAGGTGTCAATTTATCGACGGACGTCAAAAAGAACTTTATATCATTAAATAGCGAGAACGCAAATGCCGAACCTAAACCTAAGAAAGAGATGGTGATAAAATAGATTCGCCGAGTTAAAAGTGAACAAACCGTCGTTCCCTATTCATATTTCAGCGCTGAAACCGGATCTGCAAGCGAGGCCTTTATCGTCTGAAAGCTGACAGTGAGGAACGCAATGGCCCAGGCAAGTCCCCCCGCCAAAAAAAATATCCCAATGGCAATTCCAGATCTGTAGGCGAAACTCTGAAGCCAACGAGACATAACAATATAGCCTATCGGCCAGGCAATCACATTTGCCAGCATGACCCATTTGCTGAATTCCTTAGAAAGAAGGACAACGAGGCCGCCCGAGGAGGCGCCTAAAACCTTCCTGACAGCAATTTCTTTGGTTCGACGTTCGGCCGTGTAGGAAGCCAATCCAAAGAGCCCCAAACACCCAATGAATATCGACAGAAAAGCAAAATAACTGAATATTCGACTCAAATTCTCCTCGGACCTGTAGAGTTGGTCAAAATTCTCATCGATAAAATAGTAAGAAAAGGGATATTCAGGCCGCTTCTCAGACCAAATGTCCTGGAGGAAGGCCATGGTCTGGGGGATGTTTAGAGAGTTGATTCGAATAGAAATTTGAGAGAGGCTTGTGGATGATAATAACATCACAATAGGAGCGATCTCCTGGTGGAGTGATTCAAAATGGAAATCCTTAACCACACCGACAATCCGTCCACTGCGGCTGCCGTATTTAAAACCTTTGTTGATCGCTTCTTCTGGAGTTTTCCAGCCGATCCTCCGGATAGCGGTTTCGTTAAGGATAAAGGCCTGTGTGGAATCTGTCCTTATCTCTCTGGAGAAATTCCGGCCGGCCGCCATCTCCATTTTAAACGTCGGGATATAATCATGGTCCACCCTCAACAGCGCAATACGGAAAGTGATAGGCTGGCTGGTCTCGCCACTTAGCACACTCGCTCCGGACGAATCGAGCAGACGCCCCGAAGGCACTCTTTTTGCTGCCGAAATGCTCAGAATACTGGGATTGAGGAGGAGACGGGACTTAAAGGAATCGAGATTTTTGACAATTGCCGGGCTGCTTGGGAGAACGACCACATGCTCCTTGTCAAAACCGAGGTTTCTGGTCTGCATGTAACTCAACTGGCCGGAGACAACACTGACACAGATGATCAAAACAATTGAAATGGTGAACTGGAATACAACCAGTACAGTCCGAAATGAAAATCCCTTTTTCCCTGAATCCAGCTTCCCTTTTAGAACACGAACGGGTTTAAATGCGGAGAGAAAGAGAGCGGGATAAATTCCGGAAAGAATGCCTACAGATATTGCAAAAAGGATCAACAGAAAAACCAGGAAGAGATTTGACACAAGATTGAAGGAGAGATTTCTTCCAACAAACTGATTGAATTCGGGGAGAACCAGAAGCACTATAGCAATGGCAATTAAAAGAGAAAGAACGGCCGTTAAAATAGATTCTCCTAAAAACTGCCTGATCAACTGTGACCTTTGAGCCCCCACAACTTTACGAAGCCCAACTTCCTTTGCACGCCCGGCAGAGCGAGCCGTAGCCAAATTCATAAAGTTGATACAGGCGATTAGAAGGACAAAAAAGGCGATGATGGAAAAAATATAGACATAGGTAATATCGCTGTTGGCTTCAATCTCGGAATCGAGATGGGAATGGAGATGAATATCGGTCAATTTTTGAAGTTGAAGTTTGGTTCGCTCACTCATACCCTGTGACATATGCCTGTCAATAAAGGGGTCGAGCTGGTTTTTCAGCCGGGATATGTCATAATTTTCTTCAAGAAGAAGATAGGTGTTATAGTTGTTACTACCCCAGTTCCTCATTTCTGCTTCTCCGGCGACGGCTTCATATGTCTTGAATGAACCTAAAATATCGGCATGAAAGTGGGAATTATGCGGCATGGTCTTTATGACTCCCGTCACTGTCATGTCCACCTTTATTGGATCGGCTTTGACAGTGATCGATTGTCCCAATGGATTTTCTGATCCAAAATATTTTTGAGCCATCTCTTGGGTGATAACGACTGTCATCGGATTTCGGAGAGCCGTTGCGGGATCACCGGCAATCATTTCATAGGTGAAGACATTAAAAAAATCTTCTTCAGCAAAGAAAAACCTTGGTTCCTCGAAAAAATTGCCATTGCGGCCGACAAGAAGCCCTCCAGCCCCAATTATGCGAACCGCATGGATGATCTCCGGGAAATCATTCTCGAGCAAGGGTCCGATAGGAGGAGCGACCTGTCCAAGGTGGAGGCTGCTTACTCCATCCTCGTTAAACCACTGCCGGGTCACCCTGTAGATGCGGTCGTTATTTTCATGGAATTTATCATAACTCAGCTCATCGAAGATAAAGAGCAGGATCAGGATACAGCAGGCCATCCCAATAGCCAGGCCCATGATGTTGATGAGCGAATATCCAAGGTGTTTTTTTATGTTTCGCAGTGTGGTTTTTAAGTAGCTTTTAAACATGATGATTTTCTCTAAAAAAACAGACTCCTAAAAAAACACTCTCTTATTATTAATACGCAGTTCAAGGTAAAATGTTTCCTCTGAAATTTATTGTTAAATTCAATAATCCACAAAACCGCAGTGGAAATTCTGTTTCTTACATTTCCATACCAAGCTCAGTGTAAATTAGGAGTATAATTATTTATTTGATTTGGAAGGAGAATTTGTCCTTTAAAAGCTTTTCTTTGGCGGTGAGGACGATGCGGAATATGCGGGGACTGCAAGCTGTCCCCAATTTTTTCTTTTTGACCTTAATCAAGCTCTCTGATATACAATATCCGAAGGGACACACCATGGGAAAAAACTCTATCAACCGCCGCGATTTTATAAAAACATGCCTGACCGCCACTGCCGCCGTGGGCACCTTTTCCTGCAAGGGGATTTTTTCTTCCAAAGCCGCAAATCCCTTTGATGCCAAGGGCTTGCCCACACGAGTCCTGGGAAAAACAGGTGTCAAAATTCCCCCCATCGTTATGGGCTGCGGCAGCCGTTTCTGCACCGTCACCGATCCGGAACAAAGTACAGAAATTCTCACATATGCCCTTAACAATGGCTTCTACTACTGGGATACAGCCCACAACTATGTCTACAACAACGTGGTTAGCGAGGAGCGCCTGGGACTGGTTCTCAAAGACCGCAGAGACGAAGTTTTTCTCTCCACAAAGATCGGTGAGAGAACCTATGACGGCGGCATGCGCCAGCTCGAAGAAAGCCTCAAACGCCTCCAAACCGACCGTCTCGATATCCTCCAGATCCACCTCATTCGCTCCCTCGAAGACGTGGACGCTATCTGCGCAGAAAACGGCGTGCTCAAAGTCCTCCAGAAAGCCAAAGACGAAAAAATCGCCCGTTTTATCGGTTTTACCGGCCACCTCGATGCCCAGGCCATGACGGAAATACAGAGCCGCCACAACTTTGACACCATGCTCATTGCTCTCAATCACTATGCCGAGCGCAAAGGAGATTTCGAAAAGCAGGCCATCCCTGCTGCCGCAGAAAAAGGAATGGGAGTTCTGGTCATGAAAGTCATCAGGCCAAAGGAGACTGTCGAAGGAGTCACTCCCGAAGAGCTCATCCGCTATGCCCTCTCCCTTGAGCACGTGAGCGCGGCTGCCGTAGGCATTGACAGCCTCGATGTCCTCAAAAAAAATATCGATCTTGCCAAAAACTTCCAGAAAATGAGCCCTGCAGAAATGCAGAAGATGACAGCAGCCCTAAGGCCTTTCTTTCAAGGCAAACGCCTCTTTTGGATGAATCCTAACTATACGGATGGAATACCGGCATGAAGAAAAACATACTATTCATCACAGTCCTCCTCATTTGTTTTATGGCCTGCGGGGAAAAACTCACAACTGAGTTCCCACTGCAAGTGAATTACAATTTTGAAGACGGGAAAGCCGAAGGCTGGCAGCCTAATTTCCCCGACAGCTGGGAGGTCACGGATCTCGATGGCTCTAAGGTCTATGCGCTGACTGCATCCGGTGAAAGTGGTGAGGTCGCCGCCCCAAAATCCTGGTCCGTCATTTCAGACCACGATGTGACATCCTTCGAATTTTCGGGCCGGCTAAAATGTATGGCCGAAATCGATAATCCCAACCGCGATCTCTGTATCTTCTTCCACTACCAGGATCCCACTCATTTCTACTATGTTCACTTTTCAGCGAGCAGCGATGAAAGGCACAACATCATCGGCCTTGTCAACGGCGCCGACCGCATCAAAATCAATGTCGAACCGGCAGGTCAGTCTGTTTTCCGCCTGACAGACAAGGAATGGCACACATTCAAAGTCACTTACGATGAAGAAACCGGAAGCATGTTGGCTTTTCTTGATGATATGGATACACCGATTGTGACAGCCTCAGGCTCAGTCCTAGGCCACGGCCTGGTTGGTATTGGTTCCTACGATGATACAGGCTATTTCGAAAACATCATGTTAAAAGGGAAGAAATAAAAAGGAATTAAGTGCTGCCCGAGCTGCGGGAAAGAGAATTGACATCCTAATAATGATAGCGGGCTTGAAGGAAATCAATCTGATTATCCCCAAATAAGGAGATAGCCATGAAAATTGTCGACCTTACCGAAGAACACAAACAGCTCTATTTCGAATGTTTAGAAGACTGGTCCGACGAAATCAAGGAAGCCGGCGACCATAAGGCGTGTTGGTACGAAAAGATGAAGGACAAGGGGCTGGGAGTAAAACTGGCGAAGGACGACCAGGACAATATCGGGGGGATGATACAGTACATTCCCATCGAATACTCCCCTACCGAGGGGCAGGATCTCTATTTTATCTCCTGTATCTGGGTGCATGGTT
>SDBS01000377.1_pt1 | contig 42027 bp, 41 predicted proteins | sample 2277091 | NCBI WGS metagenome assembly SDBS01 (sample SAMN10404972, study PRJNA504765) | marine sediment metagenome | isolation source: marine sediment core GS10_PC15, 163 cmbsf | place: Arctic Ocean: Southern Knipovich Ridge | collected 2010
CGTCGAGGAGCAGGCGGAAAACACCAGCAGAGCTCCAAAACCTATGACCAGTAGAGTCTTTTTCATTAAAACCTCCTTATCCTGAATAATTCATAAAAAATGTCGATATTCACGATAACCTGACAATATCAGAATGTTAACTCTAGGAGCTAGCATTCTGACTAATTCGGTTTCAATGTCATATCTATTTATAATCGACATTTTTTACCCTTCGGGCGAGCCGATTTCCCATGGAACAGCCTGTAAATAATATTTGAAAGGACCTCGGATGTCTATTGGACCTCAGTCCAATATAGACCCTTTTTATTTTTTGCCCCAAAAAGAGCTTCCTAAGCCAGCACTTTTTTCTTTATAATCGGATTCTGTCTAAATATGCAGGGAGAGAGGAGCGACATGATAAAGCCAGCCATGGTCATCCTGGTTTGTTTGTTTGTGTGTGCGTGCGGCGGCCCCAGAGCAAGCATAGAACAGATCGTACAGGAGTACATCGAGGGGTGGATAGAGTTTTATCCCACCCGAGCCTTTGCTGCCGGGCATTTGGAATCTGCGTTTCGATTCGAATCGGTCTCGATAGAGCGAATAAAAGCCTGGGCGGATTTCAATCGACAGATGCTCGAGCGTTTGGATGCCCTGCCGAACGAGCTTGCCTCCGACGAGGGAGCGGATGGCGATCTATTGAGACGCCAGGTCCTGGATGAGCTCGACACCTGGGAAAACGAGCGGGTGTTCGAGACCTCGCCGATGTCTTATGCGGGGCGGGTGTCGCAGGCGCTGACGCATATCCTGGCCCGGGATGACCTCGATCCCGGGGATAAGCTGAAGGCGGTAGGGGTACGCCTGGCCGGAATTCAGACCGTGTGTGCGCAGGGTATGAGCCAGCTCAAAAACGGCCGCCCTCACAGCACGGGCCGCTGCATCCCCGTGCTGGAAGCCTCGGCCCGGTTTCTGGAGGACAATCTCATCCGGATCGCCGAGGAATGGACGGCCGATCCCCTTCCCAAGGAGTTTGTCAGCCTGTGCCGAGCGGCGGGGGGCGATGTGCGAGCCCTGGCTGCCCACATCAGGGATGATATCCTGCCTGCCGCCTCCCTCCCTGACCCCATGGGCCGGGAGGACTACTCCCGCAAGCTCGAGGTCTTCACGGGGACGGACATGACCCCGGAAGAGCTGGCTGAGATCGCCCTGCAGGAGGTCAAGGAGGTAAGGGGCCTGATGGCAGAGCTGGCGAGAGAGTACTGGACGGAGTCCTATCCCGATCAGGAGGTACCGGGAGATTTCGCCAAACTGGTCGGAGGGGCCATCAAAGACATGGAGGAAAACAGAGAAAGCCGGCAGCAGGACTTCCTCAAGCTCTTCCAGGACCTCATCGACCGGGCGGAGGATTTCATCCGGGAGAAGGACATCGCCACACTGCCCGAGGAACGGACACTGTTTACGGCCCTCTCCCCTTCCCACTTTGCGGGTGCGGCCGTAGGAGGGGTTTATGCGGCCGGGCCGTTCAATCCGGGGGCAATAACCCTGTTTTACCTGCCCACGATCCCTGACACCGCCCCGAATGCGGTCAGGGAGGGCTTCTACCGCTCCTTCAACAACCACTTCAACACCATGATCATCACGCACGAGATCTTTCCCGGGCACTACATGCAGTCGAAGATAGCCTCGACCAACCTCCACCTCGTGCGCGATCTTTTCGGTGACGGGCTGTATGTGGAAGGCTGGGCCACTCTCTGTGAGGTGATAACGCTGGACGCGGGCTGGAACGGGTATGATAAGCTCGACAGGTTGGCCCACCTCAGGAAAAGGCTGGAGAATGCCACTCGGGCCTACACCAGCGTCCAGGTGCACTGTTTTGGCTGGGGTAAGGAGGAGGTGGCGCGATTTGCCGTGGAAGAGGGGCTGCTGGCCCCCCAGTTTGCGCTCAACCTCTGGGACCGCGTCACAGGATCACCCTTACAGCTCACCTCGTATTTCCTCGGCTTCCGAAAATTCACGGAACTGCTGGAGGAGGAGAAGGCACGCCTGGGAGAGGATTTTGAACTGAGGAGTTTCTGCGACGCGGTGCTGCAGGCCGGGGCCGTCTCCATTGACCGGCTGCCCGATTTTATTCGGAGATGATTCCGGGGACGCCGACAAAATGTGTGCAGATGTGTCTCGGATTGAGCTTGCCCCCGGATATTCGATTTCCCGCGTGATCCTGGGGCTGTGGCAGCTGTCCGGGGGGCACGGTCCGGTAGATGAGGAGAAGGTGTTCGAGGATCTGCGGAGGATGGTGGGGGCAGGCCTGACTACCTTTGACTGCGCCGACATCTATACCGGCGTGGAGGAGTTGATCGGCAGGTTCCTTAAACGTTATCGCCCCCAGTCTCTGAGCGGAGAGCTCCCGGAGATCCAGATCCACACCAAGTATGTGCCCGACCTGGAGGCACTGCCTACGCTCAGCCGAGAGTACACGGAGGCCGTGGTCAACCGGTCCCTGCGGCGGCTCAATGTAGAATGCCTGGACCTTGTCCAGTTCCACTGGTGGGATTTTGATATCCCTGGACATGTGGAGGCGGTTTCGCATCTGGTCGAGGCCCAGGAGGCGGGGAAGATCCGACACCTTGCCGTCACGAATTATGATGCGAAGCATCTGCTGGAAATATTGCAGGCTGGGGTGCGCATTGTGTCCAACCAGGTGCAGTATTCGGTGCTGGACAGACGGCCCGAGGGGTATCTTGTGGATTTAGCACAGGAATATGGCTTCCAGCTGCTGGGCTACGGGACCGTGGCCGGGGGTTTTCTCTCAGATCGATACTTGGGGAAGGAAGCTCCACAGGAGCCGCTGGAGAACCGGTCGCTCACAAAATACCGCCTGATCATAGAGGAGTTCGGGGGATGGGACCTCTTCCAGGACCTGCTGCATAAGCTGAGTGGGGTAGCCGATCGGCATGGGGTAGGGATCGCCGAGACTGCCATCCGGCATATTATGCAGAAGCCGGAGGTGGCAGGAGTAATCGTGGGAGCCAGGTCGGGGGCACACCTCGAACGGCTCATGCAGCTCTACGGCTTCGAGCTGGATGCAAGTGACTCTGCTGAGATCGATGAGGTCTTATCCCAGGCGCCGGGACCGGTGGGACCCGTGTTCGGCCTGGAGCGGAATAGGACAGGTGAACACGGCCGGATCATGAAGTGCGACCTTAATCGTGTGAGATCAGAGTGAAGCTTATGCAGAGCAGCACACCTTCGCGAACAGTCCGATACCTGGGGGGGACGGTCGGGGCTGTCATGCCCTTTGTGGTCTTCATCGTCGGGGTCGTGATCATCGCTCTCTCAGGGGCGCCGGATGAAAAGGGATTCTGGCCTATTCTGTTCTTGGCTTTGTTCCTGGGGCTGCTGCTGGCCCGCGACCGCAAGGACTACTGCGAGACCGTGATCGAGGGCATGGCGCAGCCTATCGTAATGATCATGATCTCCGCCTGGATGCTGGCTTCCGTCATCGGAGTGCTCTTGAGCGAGACGGGCTTTGTGGAGGCGCTGACCTGGGTGGCCGCAGGCCTCAAGCTGGAGGGCACCGCCTTTGTGGTCGCAGCCTTCGCCATCTGCTGCCTGGTCTCGGTGTCGACGGGAACCAGCTTCGGCACCATCCTGATCTGCGGGCCCATCCTGTATCCGGCGGGCGGTTTGGTAGGAGCACCGCCTGCGATCCTGGCGGGGGCCATCCTCGGGGGTGCCACCTTTGGGGACTGCATCGCCCCGATATCGGATACGACGATCGCCAGCGCCCTGAGCCAGGATGCCGATATCGGTGGGACCGTGCGCAGCCGGCTGAAATATGTCCTGCCGGCGGCGGCATTGACCCTGCTCGTCTACGGCATGATCTCCATCCTGGTTCAGCGGGGCCATCATGCGGGAACGGTCCCTTTGGAGGGCGGGGCCCGGAGCCTGCCCATGATCCTGGTGCCCCTGGTGATCATCATTCTACTTCTCCGGGGGCGGCATCTGCTGGAAGGACTCCTGACGGGGTTGGCCTTGGGTGTCGTGCTGGGATTGATCCTGGGCCGGCTGGAGCCGGGGCGCTTACTCACGCTGGACTCATCCGCCTTTTCCGCCCGGAGTTTTGTCATCGATGGCATCGAGCGGGCGGTGGGCATCAGTTTTTTCACGATCCTGCTCATGGGCCTGGTGGCGACCCTGCAGGCCAGCGGAGTGCTGCAGCGTCTGGTGGATTTCGCACACAAGCGAAGCCGCAGCGTACGGTCAAGCGAGACGTGGATCGTGGGCGCGGTAAGCGGCGCTGTGCTGCTCACCTGCCACAGCATCGTGGCCATCCTCACTGTCAGTGAGTTCGCCCGGCAGATGGGCGAAAAAAAGGGGATCCCCCGCTACCGGCGCGCCAATCTGCTGAGCCTCACCGTATCGACATACCCGTTCCTCCTGCCGTATTTCATCCCTGTGATCCTGATGGCTAACACGACCGCTTCAGGTTCCGACTACGGGCTTCCCCGGCTCAGTCCCCTCCAGGCCGGCCTCCACAACTACTTCAGCTGGGCCCTCTTGCTGATCCTTGTTCTCGCCCTCGCCCTCGGCTACGGCCGCCGCACCGATGCGCTCCGACAACAAAAACCAACTGATAACAAATAAATTATCCCACAATTTCCTGTGGAAATCTCACTTAGCACAATTATTTTGGTCCCCATTTGGAGCATCTAATACACTATGCCATCGACGGGCCTATGCGGCCTATTAGAGGTTATGTTCTGCCCCTGAAAGCGTACTTCTAAGACACTTTTCCACCGGGATATCGAAGCTAACTTAATTATTTACAGCAGATTTTGTGGTCCGACCCCGTAAAATTAGCGGCCGAAGCGGGGGTTGACCACGTTGCTGAAGACGGATCCGAAGGTGTAGCTCAAGCCCAGTGACATCGCGTAATCAAAATCGGTGGCCAGCTCCGTGCGCCTCAGCAGGACCTCGTCGATGGACGCGTCCCCCTTGCGCAGGCCCAACTGGTTGTGAATCCTCGAGTACTCCGCATCGACGCTGACCGAAAGCCCCCTCACGATATACATGTTGATACGCCCCTCCACCACAAACCGGTTCTTGCTGAAGTCGTGAAAGTAGTTAGACCCTTCCAGCGAGGCGGAGGCATTGCCCCAGGGCTCCTTCACCTCAAAGATGACAGCCAGGGACTGCTGAAACAGTTCCTCCTGGGTCTTTTCGTAGATGGTCTCTTCGATGTATTTATTATACGTCAGCCCCAGCCGGTAAAGGATGCGCAGCTGCCGGCGTGTGGACTCATGGTAGGGGAATATATTGTACTCGACGGCCGGCGCCAAATACCAGACCGAATCCTGGTTGTTGTAGGTGTTGTGTGCCCATCCGGCCCAGCCCCCCACCGACCAGTGGTCGCTGATGCTTTTTACCACCATCCCCGAGGCATTCTGCCTCTCCGACTTGCTTTCGATGGTCTCTTCGTTGTATTCAAAATTGCTCTCGTCGAAATTCCCGTTGATCCCCAGGCGGATTTTCCACTCCGGCGTGACCCGGTTGGCAGAAAAATTGCCCCGGATGGAGTTGTACTGGCGGGATTTCTCCCCATTGAGCCGCCCGCTGGCACTGACATGGAAAACCCAAAAATTCCAGGGATCGTCCACGGAGGTGGGTTTGAGCCTCTGCCGGAAGGCCACGGACAGGTACTCTGCCAGGGGCGTCTGCATCAGGAAAGGGAACAGCCCTTTCTTCAGGTTCTCGACCATCCTCCTCCGGGAATCGTCGCTGGTGTCGGTGGGCATCGTGTTGTAGGTCACCGTGTTGTTCATGCCCTCGAACTGCCTGCGGCCGATGAACTCCATGGTGTACTCACGACCGCCGGCCCCGTTCCTCTGGTTTGTGATCAAGACATGGATATCGGAATCCTGCCTGACTCTGACGTAGTTCACGAACGTGATCTCGGTGCGGATGAAGTCCTTGTCGCAGCGCCAGCAGTCCAGGAACACAAAGGGAGCGTGCTTCTTCAGGTCTTCGAGGTCGATCTTACCGGTTTTTTTACCCTCTCCCTCCGTCTCCGCGTTCAGCGGCCACAGCGCAAAACAGCACACGATCAGGAGTAATACCATACATCTTTTCATGGTCTTCTCGACAGCGCAGCGACAACACAACAATAAACACGCTATCTTATTATATAGTCGGTTGAAAAGAAAGGAGTTTATGAAAAATTAACTGAAATTTGATATATCAGAAGAATATCATCCTGCCTCCACCTCCCCCTCCGCCGAAGCGGGGATTGACGACATTGCTGAACACGGACCCGAAGGAATAGTTCAATCCCACCTCGGCAGATCCTATGTGTCACTAATGTTTCTGAACGAGTACACCAACGGCTACCAGGCCCATCTTGAGCACCTTGACATATCCCTGACGCACCTCATCCGGAGTGTCGGTGCTGCCGCTCACAAACCTGAGCGTGTTCTGATAATCCTCGTAGTCCCTCTGGCCGATGAAGGCCATGGTGTACTCTGTGCCTCCACTGCCCGTGCTCTGGGTCGTGATCAACACGTGGATGTCTGCCTCATGCTGCCTCCTGTCGCGGGCCGAGGCGCTTACCGCCTCAGCCCCCATTCCGTTACCCTGTGTTTCCGATAACATATTGCCGCAGCCCCTCGATTTAAGTACAATGGACATCCCGGTTTATTTCACTCACACAGGAAAAAAATGAGATCCAAGCTGATCTTCTGGGACTGGACAGGCACGCTGGCCAACGAGGCCGAGCTGGACAAGGCCGTCTGCCTCACCATGGAGCGGGAGTTGGCCAAAAAGGAGGGCATCTCCGCCGAGCAGGCAGCGGTCTGCTATCAGGAATACCTGAGGGAGCGGGAAGGCACCTGGGAGTGGCACGATTACGTCACCCACTGCCGGGACCTGGGGATCGACTGGCGGCACTGCCAGGAGAGCAACTTCGGCAAGCTTTTCCTGGTGCCGGGGGCGGGCGAGATCCTGGCCTATGCCCACTCCCGTGGGTACAAGAACGTCTTGGCCACCAACGCGGTGCGCAAGGTGATCGAACTCCGCGTCGGCTTCGTCGGCATCGGCCACCTGTTCGACATGGTGATTGCCAGCGACGACACCCGCGCCCTCAAGGGCGAGGGCAAGCACTTCCTGCGGGGGCTCAGGGACATGGACGGGATCGCCGCGGCCTCCTTCTCCGTGGGAGACAACCCGGTCCAGGACATCCAGCCGGCCCAACAGCTGGGGATGAGGACCGTCTTCTGCACCTTTGGCAGGGACCTGACCCACTACCATTCCGCCCACATCTCGGACAATCACACGGAGCGGGTCCGGGCCGGCTTCCGCATCCACAAGCTCTCCGATATCAAGGATATCCTGTAAGATCAGAAATGTAATGTCAGGTAGAACACATCAGTGACCAACATGACCGAGCCGCTCTGTCCCTATTTCGGCCGCTGCGGCGGATGTGCCCACCAGGACCGGGAGTACTCGGACCAGCTGGAGTCCAAGAAAGCGATTCTCGGCGAAGCCATAGGGACCGATGACATCCGGATCTTCTCGGGCGAACCCTATCACTACCGCAACCGCATGGATTTCGCCTTCCATTCCGAAGGACTGGGGCTGCGCGAGAAGGGGGCGTTCGACAGGTTCGTTGACATCGAGCAGTGCGCTATCTCCCTCCCGGAGCTCAACACGCTGCTCACAGAGGTCAGGGAATTCTTCCAAGGCGTCTTCTATTTCGATGTGCGGCGGCGCTTCGGGGCCTTCTGCTACGCGGTCATCCGCACGCCGTTCGGGGACTCATCCGTTTCCATCGTCCTGAACAAAAAAGACAAGAGGCTGGACCGGGCCGTGGCACGCATCCGGGAATACGCCGAGGTCACCACGGCCCGCAACGTGGTCGTGACCTATGTCCCGCACAACCGCAACATCAGTGTGTCCGAGGATTATGAGGTGATAAAAGGCGGAGACATGCTCTCAGGCGAATACCTGGGCCGTAGCCTCCTCTTCCCTGTGCAGGGATTCTTTCAGGTCAACCAGGAAATGGCCTCGCAGGTCTACCACTACGTTTCCGGAGTGCTCTCTGGTTACAACACATCGCGGGCCCACATGCTCGACCTGTACGGGGGCGTGGGTTCCTTCGCCATCCTCAACGCTTCACTCTTCGACAGTGTCACGATACTCGAAAACTACCAACCAGCCGTCCGGGCAGCCGAGCGGAATATCTCCGGCAACGCGGTGTCCAACGTGAAGACGCTCTTAAAGGACGCCCGCCATCTGTCCCAGGAGGAGTTCCCCCAGCCCCTCTTCATCGTCCTCGACCCCCCACGCTCCGGTGTCCATCCCAAGGCGCTCAAACACCTGAACGGCATGGACTGCGTTTCCCTCCTGTATGTGTCCTGCAATCCCAAGCATCTGCGGAACGACCTGGCAGAACTCGACCGCTTTCAGGTCAAGAGCGCGGCCTTGTTCGATATGTTCCCCCAGACCCCCCACATGGAATCCGTCATCGAACTTATCCCCCGCTAATTAACCTGAATAATTCATAAAAAATGTCGATGTTTCACGTAATATCACTCGACTCGTGAATTGTCCAGGTTAAATTGGGGACAGGCCCCAAAAAAAATTGCACCTGTCCCCTTTTTTTATTTTCGGTGCTGCTCGATGAGGTCGAGCGCCTTGGTCGCCAGCGCGAACAGGTGCTTGTGGGCCCGGTTGCCGTTGGTCAGAATGGCGAAACCCGTCTTCTTGTTCAGGTTGCCCACCATGAACGCCGTGTATCCGCTGACGCTGCCGCTGTGGGCGAAAAGCGTCTCGCCTTCGCGCTCCGACATCCACCAGGTCAGGCCGAATCCGGTGGTCTCGTTCAGCCAACCTGCGCTGATCGGCCCCGTGAATTGATCATACTGCCGGGTCATCACCTGCTGAAACGTCTCCTCGTTTATCAGCCGGTGCCCCTCGTACACCCCATGATTGAGATTGGCGATCAGCCATTTCGCCTGGTCCAGCACTGTCCCGTAAACGATCCCGGCGGGCCACACGTTGGCCTTGGTACGGACCGCCGGCACATGGCGGGCAGTCTTGGAATCGAACACATACGGGAGGGACAGCCGCTCCTCCATGTGAGGCTTGGGTTCGAAGGCCGTGTCCGTCATACCCAGGGGATCGAAAATATTCCTCTGGATGTACCTTTTGTAGCGCACGCCGGACAGCTTTTCCACCAGGTAGCCGACGAGTGTGTACGCCGTATTGGAGTAGACAGTTCCGGTCATAGGCGGCTGTTTGAGACGCAGGGATTTCCTGAGGTAATCTTCGAGCGGCGGGGGGACTGTAGGCCCCCAGACCGCATGCGGTCCGAAATCGGCGGGCAGGCCCGAAGTATGGGTGAGCAGATGGCGGAATGTGACCGGGTTCCGGGGATCTTCTCCCTGGATCTTGAAATCGTCCAGGTAGTCATTGACCGGGTCGTCCAGCCGGAATCTTCCCTGTTCCATAAGCCCCAGCAGGGCATACATGGACATGGTCTTGAAGGTCGAACCGATTAGGTAAACCGTCTCGGGCACGGCCTTGGTCTTGGCCCAGATATTGGAATCCCCGGCCGCTCCCGTCCAGATTATTTCTTGCCCCTGGACCAGCGCTACGGTAGCCGAAGGGATCTTTCCCCTCTCCAAGGTCTGCCCGATCTCCTTCTCCATCTCCTGGGCCAGTCCCTCCATGTCTATGGCCTGATCCGGAAGCGCTTTGGGACCGGCCAGGATCGACAGCACAGCAGCCAGCGCAATCCACACCGCGATTCTCTTGTTATGCGTCATTAGCCTCACCCCTTCTTGATTTGTTTCTTCTTGAGCCGCGCCTGGACGGCTTCACTGCGCAGTTCTCTGAGCGCGTCGTTGGCTACCCAGCGGGCACTCCGCGATCCCAGCCGCAGGATAGCTTCAGCCTCGGCTATGGATTTTCGGTTCAGGCTCAGGTTTCGTTTCCCGATCTGGCGCAGGGCCCAGTTCACGGCTTTCTTGACATAGTTGCGCTCATCCTCAGCCCCCCGGCGCATATGGGGGAAAAACGCCTGAAACACAGCATCCTCTGCTTTTTTATCGACCGTGGCCAGGCGGGCCATGAGCACGTATCCCGCCCGCTTGACGAATTCCTCTTCCCGGAAGGACCACTCCACGGCTTTCATATGTGCGAACGGAGTTTTGTCAAAGAGGTTCAGCAGGGTCTGGTCGCAGACCTCCCAGGAGTCGAAGTCCAGGACCCATGCCTCCATCAAGGTCTCGGTCACCTGTTCACGGTCCGCCGTCAGGGCGGCCATGATGCGCGTCTCCCGATTGGGTATGCGCCACAGCGCCAGGGCCCGAGCATGATCTATCCCGATCTCTTTGGCCAGCGCCCTCAGGCGCGGCATGCTCACTCCGTAGACGGTCTCGGCCGTTATCCCGAACCGAGCCATTCCCTCCACGGCCTTCGCGTCGCCCAGCGACTCCAATCTCTTGACGACCTCCTCCACACACATGCGTTCACCTCTCCTGGGGATTCCCAACTCTAATCAATAAACCCCAATAAATCAATCAGCCTAATCATCCCAGCCACCATTGGCATCAAGCGGGAGTATGCATCCTAATGGCCGTGATATTGGGCATGTATTCAGCGCGGAGTTCGTAAGCCGGCCGTTTTCAGTCTGAGCGCATAGGGCGGTTGGACGACGGTCTTCCGCTCGGCCTGAATCTGCCGACTGATTGCTTTTTTCCCTGATTTCTGATAAATAAATCTGGGTCATAATTCCGTGCACAAAGAACAAAGGCGCCTCCTCGAATTGATCGACCGCTTTCCCGGTCGAAAGATCGCGGTCTGGGGCGACTATATCCTGGACGAATACCTGTTCGGCCACACCCGCCGCATCTCCCGGGAGGCTCCTGTCCTCATCCTGTCCCATCAGTCCAACTCCTATTCCCTCGGAGGTGCGGGGAACTCCCTCCTCAACCTGAAGACCCTGGGCGCCGCCCCATTCCCTGTCGGTGTGGTCGGATCGGATGCGGCCGGTCGAAGGGTCCGCTCGATGATCAAGAAGCAGGGCATTTCGGCAGACCATCTCCTCACGGCCAAAGACTTCTCCACACCCATGAAGACCCGTGTGCTGGCCGGGGAGGAGAACACGCGCAAGCAGCAGATTCTCCGCATCGACCGCGAGGGCCGCGTCCCTGACACTCCTGCCATCAAAAAAGACCTGCTCGCGGCGCTCAAGGCTCTTAGAAAGCAGGTCGATGCCCTCCTCATCTCGGATTACCACTATTTCACTGTCAAGGAGGACCTATACCGCAAGATCCACCCGCTCTATCTGAAATCCGGCACACCGCTGTCCCTGGATTCGCGCTTCCGCCTGCTCAGCTTCCCGGGAGCCACCGTCTCCACTCCCAACGAACCGGAGATGGAGCATGCCCTCCAGAGGGAATCACGCGACGATCACGACTGGCTGAAAGAGACGGGGCGGAGGCTCCTGAAGCAAACCGCGGCCCGGGCCGTGCTCCTGACCCGGGGATCTAAGGGCATGGTCCTTTTCGAACGCGGCCGTCCTTTGTTTTCGATCCCCATCCGCGGCCCCACGGACATCGTGGATGTCACAGGCGCGGGCGACACCGTGATCAGCGTCCTGACCCTGGCGCTGGCCGCAGGCGCCTCCTTCAGAGAGGCGGCCTCCCTGGCCAACTACGCCGGAGGAATCGTGGTCATGAAAAAAGGCACGGCCACCGTATCCATCGACGGACTCCGAGACGCCGTGATCTCATTATAATAACATTGGATAAATACCATCCCCTCGACCGGCTGGCAGGCATCATCCGAACGGAACGGTCCCGCGGCAGGTCCATCGTCCTGGCCAACGGATGCTTCGACCTTATCCACGTGGGACACATCCGCTATCTCGAGGAGGCTAAAGCTCAAGGTGACATCCTGGTCGCGGCCCTTAACTCCGATGCCTCTGTCCGCCGGCTCAAGGGCGAGGGCCGCCCCATCCTTCCCGAATCGGAAAGGGCCGAGATCCTGGCCGCGTTTTCGTGTGTGGATTTTGTCACCATCTTTAAGGAAGACACCGTGGAGCAGGTCTTGCTGACGCTCAAACCCGACGTACACGCCAAAGGCTCAGACTACACCACCGACACCGTGCCTGAAAAGGAAACGGTGCGTGCCTATGGGGGGCGGATAGCCATCACCGGCGGTCCCAAAGTCAAGAACACCTCGGAACTCATCCGGCAGATAGGAGCCGGATTCAAGCATGAATAAGTTCCTCATCATCCGGCTCAGCTCTCTGGGGGACATCATCCACACCCTGCCGGCTTTCGCCGCCCTGCGCTCCGCTCACCTCGATGCCCAGATCACCTGGGTGGTCGAGGAGTATGGTAGGGAGATCCTCGAACTGGTACCGGGCCTGAACCGTATCGTGGCTGTGCAAGCCAAACAATGGAAATGGCATACGAAAGATTTCCGGGGGGAGGTCTCGCGTATCGTGCGTGAGATCCGGGAAAGGGACCAGATAGCCCTTGACTTTCAGGGCCTGCTCAAATCCGGGTTGATCACCTGGCTGTCCAGATCCGGGAAAAGGGTGGGATTCCACCGGACCGACCTCAGGGAACCGCTGGCCTCCGTCTTCTATACCCATCATGCGGACAGATTCCCCGCGGACGAACACGTGATCCACAAGAACCTCAACCTCCTCACGAGCCTGGGCATCCGGGAAAAAAAACTCGTATTCCCCATAGAGCTGCCGAATGCCCTCCAGGCCCAAGTGCAGGATAAGCTGCATGCCCTCGGATTCAACGGCAGGAGCAAGCTTGTGGTCATCAATGTTGGGGCGGCGTGGGATACGAAGCGATGGACCGCCGACAAATGGAAGGCCGTGATCGCCGAGCTTAAGGCCCCGGACATATTTCCGGTCCTGCTCTGGGGGACCGAAACGGAAAGGCTCCTGGCCGAAGATATCTCCAACGGGGCTCGAATCCCACTGACGCCGTTCCTGCCCCTCAAGGAAGTTATGGCCCTTCTCAAGGCTGCGGACCTGGTCGTGAGCGGCGACACCTTCGCCCTGCAGGCAGCCTGCGCACTCTCGAGGCCTGTGGTGGCGGTTTTCGGCCCGACCAACCCGCGGCGCAACGGTCCCTTCAGAACGGAGGACAAGACCGCATTCCATCCCCTCGAATGCAGTTACTGCTATATGCGAACCTGTCCGGATCTCAAATGCATGGCGGCCCTTAAGCCCGAGGAGGTTGCCCGCCTTTGCCGGGAACGAATGGAAGAACATGACAACAAAAACTGACATCGCACAATTCCTCTACCGCTGGCGCGTGCGCTCGAGCCTGATCAGCGTCATCGCGGCCGTTATTCTGGCCCGGCCCAACCTGCTGTCACTTCTCGCTGGTGCCGGGTTCATCACTCTGGGTCTGCTGCTTCGCGGGTGGGCCTGCGGCCACCTGACCAAGGACCGCGAGCTAACCACCTCCGGCCCCTACCGGTACACCCGAAACCCGCTCTACCTCGGTAGCCTGTGGATCGCCCTCGGAGTCACGGCTGCGTCCCGCTCCCGGTGGGTGGCGGCCCTGTTCGCCCTGAACTTCCTCCTCTTCTATCCCGTGGCCATTTACAAAGAGAGAAAAGCCATGAAGGATTTGTTCCCGGAATCCTATGCGGATTACAGCAGCCAAGTCCCGCTTTTTTTCCCAGGTTGCCGCCCACACACGAACGCCCGGGCCAAGTCTTTTTCTTGGGACCTGTACAAGACCAACAAGGAGTACCGGGCCCTGGTGGCGGCACTGATATTCCTGCTGTTCATGGGGATCCGGATCTTCATATAGTGATAACGACCATGCCCACCCGAGTCCGGATCGCGAAAGTCGAGCGTGTCCTGTCGGACAGGCAGCCGGACCTTCACATCGTGCTGGAAGAGGTGACCAACACCCACAACGCCAGCGCCGTGGTCCGCACCTGTGACGCCGCCGGGGTCCTCAACCTGGACGTCATCTATGCCGCCGACGAGCCCTTCCCCGTGAACGAGGCCATCTCCACCCGGGCAGAGAAATGGCTCAACCTGACACGCTATTCATCGACCCGGGAGTGTCTCCTGCACTTGAAAGAACGGGGCTTCGCCATCGCCGCCACCCACTTGGGGCCGGAGGCGGTTCCCTACACGGAAGTGGACTACTCCCGGCCCGTGGCCATCGTCTTCGGCAACGAAGCTGACGGCATTTCCCGGGAAGCGCTCGCGGCGGCCGACCACGCCATCAGGATCCCCATGTCCGGGATGGCGCAGAGCCTCAACCTCTCAGTGTCCGTGGGCATCATCCTGTATGAGGTGCTCAGGCAGCGCCGCCTGGCCGGCTATTCCTCGTCTCTCTCGCCCATTGAGTTCGAGTCGTTCAAGAAAAAATGGCTCAATCGCAACAACGAATAAGACAAGACATCCCAGAATCCATGTCTACCGCGATTGGGCTGTAGCGAAGTAGATTCCGTAAGATCGGCCCGCCCGAAGGGTAAAAGATGCCGCCATTTGGTGCAAAAGTGTTTTTCAATTGGATGTGTCGGCAGCTTTTATTAATAATTCAGGAGCCCGAGTTATTCACGAGTGGAGATTGCAGCAATTGCGAGGCGACGGCTCATGAAGGTGTGGTTGTCCACTCCGAATGGGCCGCAACGAAGCAAGTGCTGTGAGATCTGCTCGCCCGAAGGGTAAAGAATGTCGACATTAGATTTCGAGGGGGTTTATTTCATCAGTGTCGACATTCTTTATGAATAAAAAAAAGGGAGGCGAAGACGGAGTCTTGCCTCCCGATGTGAAAATGGGCACAAAAGCAAGTTACACTTTTATGCACCGATACCGCTCTAATGCGAGCTTGAGTCTATCCTTGGCCTTTTCCTGCTGTTCGAGGGCCGTCTTCCGGGTCAGTGCGCTGCCGTGGGCTTCCGGTGCGAACCGCCGCCTCGTGGTTTTATCCACGGCCACTTCCACTTCGAGGGTGCGTGTCTTCTTGTCGCGGACGATCTCCAGCTTGATTTTGTCGCCTTCTTCCAGGCCCTGGATCAGGCGGGTGAAGCGGTCACCGCTTTTCGTGACCTTGCCGTCTGCCCGGATGATCACGTCACCCACCTTGAGGCCGGCTTTCTGCGCGGGCAGGTCCTCTTCGACCTTGGTGATGAGGAGGCCGGCGCCGTCCTCCACGCCGAAGAATTCGGCCAGTTCAGGATTCAGCTCCTGGATGCGCACCCCGATGAGCTTCCGGTCTTCCGAAACCCAGTTCAGGAGCCTGTCAGGCGCCGCCCGGAAGAAGTCCGGGATTTCGCCGGGCTTGACCTGGAACAGTTCCGGGAATTTAAAATCGAATTCCCGCGCTATCGCCAGCTGGGAATACTCGCCCAGCTCGACCTCGACCGTCCGTTCTTTGTCCTGCCTCTCGATGCGCAGATCGACCTCGTCGCCTGGGGTGTGCATCCGGATCTTGCGGGCCAGCATCTCTCTGTCGACGATCTCCCGGCCGTCGATCTCCAGGAGGACATCGCCTTCCTTGAGTCCGGCGTCATCCGCAGGGGATTCTTCGTTTACGGCATAGATCTCGACCTTTCCCTCGTCATTGACGATGAGCTCGACGCCCAGCCAGCCGCGTCGGACCTTGCCGGTCTCCCTGATCTCCGAGGAGACCTTGTCCACGATGTCCATCGGGATGGCGGACGCCATGCCCGAAGAAGGGCCTTCCATGCGGCTCAGCATGATGCTCTGGCGCCCGTCCACAGAGAGCCCGATCTCACTCACGTAGGCCCCTCGCACCAGGCCGATCATCCGGCCCTGCATGTCGATCACCGGGCTTCCGCTGGCCCCCGGTATCACCACCACGTTGAGCCGCAGGCTGTCTCTTCCTACGGAGCTTACGATCCCCTTTGTGATGGCGGCTTTCTCCTCGGGAGAAAAGCAGACGACCGCAATTTCCAAACCGGCGGAGAGGTCCTCCAGCCGGCCCTTGGCAATCGGCTTCCATTTCTTGTTCTTGTCCTTGGCCTTGATCAGGGCCAGGTGGGTTTCCGGGTCCATGCCCAGGAACTCGGCCTCGACCTCCTCGCCGTCCGAGGAGATCACGAACAGCTTGGCGTCCCGGGGGGATACCAGCGCGGTGGTGACGATATACCCGTCCTTGTCGATGACCACCCCTGTGGCCACCTTGCGCCACCCGTTCCGGGCTTCGACCCTGACCACCGAGGGGAAGACCTTCTTGGTCAGGGACTCCAGGTTCTGGGCCGATGCCGGCAGGGGAGCCGCAGCGGCTGAGGCCGCGAGCCCGACAAGAAAAACGAAAAGTACCAAAAGGCTTGTGTAGTTTTTGTTCATGGTTATACTGACCTCCTAATAAATTCTGCGGGTATCGGTGCGGTCAGATACTTGCTCCAGGATGTATACGGTCCGAGGTTGGCGCGTCAACTGCCGCGCCTCGCCGGAATAGTCCAGGACCTCGGTGATGGGAATGGTGGGGGCGAGGCTTTGGGGCTGGAACTCCGGGGTGATCTCTTTTTCGAGAGATGCCATCTCCTGAGTCGTCCCTTGAGGTAGCAGCAGGAAGTTGACGGCCACGACCACTACGGCCAGGGAGGCCGCGGCTGTAGCCAGGGAGAAACCCAGGCGCCGGGCCTTGCGGCGCTGTCTCTTGCGCGCCGCCAGGTGCGTCATGACGCGCTGTTCGAAGCCCGGTGGTGCTTCTACCCGTTCCATGTGTGTCAAGAGTTCAAACTCCTCCATAATGATTCTCCTCGCCCATCGTGTCTCAACATACCAGGGCCCTTTCCAGCTCCTTCTTTAGATAGCTTCTTCCCCGGCTGATCCTGGCCTTGATGGTCCCGACCGGAGTATTCAGGATCGCGGCGATCTCCTCCTGCGTGAAACCCTCGATATCCTTCAGGATGACAGGGATCCGGTAGCGCGGATGCAGGTCTCCCAAAGCCTGCTTCACGTTCTTTTCCATGCCGCTGCTCTCCGGGTTGTCCCTGGAGATCATCCCCTCGTGGACCTTGTACTGCATGTCCTCGAGGGAGACCTGATGATAGCGCCGAGATTTTTTCAGGTCGGTCTTGGCCAGGTTGGACGCGATGGCGTATATCCAGGACGATAAAGGAGCGACCGGTTTGTAACGGTGAGCCTTGAAGTACACGCGCATGAAGGTCTCCTGGGCCAGCTCCACGGCGCGTTCGTAGTCGCCGGTCAACTGGCACAGGAAGTTAACGATCTTATGCTTGTACACGGTCACAATCTCCTCAAAGGCTGCTTCGTCTCCAGACTGAACCATACGGATCAGCTCTTGCTCGTCCATTTTCACTTTGTTTAAACTCATGCCGCTCCGGAAGCGTTGCATATAAAAAGGGGACAGTCAGGCGGGGCTGACCCTATTCCTTTTCGGCCAGCTCGATGATGGGCGTGTCTGTGTCGACCATGTCTCCCGGGGAGGCGCTGACCTTTTTGACCACGCCGTCGATGGCGGATTTGATCTCGTTCTCCATCTTCATGGCTTCGACGATGGCCAGGGTCTGGTTCTTGCGGACCTCTTCACCCTCTTTGACATTTATCTTTATGACCTTACCGGGCATGGGTGCCTTGATCACGAGGTCGTCTCCGGTGCCGCTCCCCTCCCCGGCCTGGAAGCTGTCATCGTCCTCAGCAGTCTCTAGCAGCTCAAAATGCTGCCCCTCGCAAAACACCAGATGCCGGTGTTTGTCCCCGGCCGTATAGAGGGTGTAGGAGCGCCCGTCGATGAGGACGGACAGGACGTTGGGAGAGATGGGATGGACCTCGGCCTCGAACGAGGCCTCCCCGCTCGTAATCACATACCCCTCTCCCTTCGCCTCCAGGGAGACGGTGTACAGGCTGTCTTCGATCCGGAATTCGTAGTCCACGTCACTTCCCTCCGATGCGCCACTTCCCCAGGGTCGTCCAGGGCGTGGGCACCGCTTTGTGGTCGACCGCGTGGCCGACCGCACGCCCTCCCCCATCCCGCGAGCGCAGAGCCGCGGCCAGGAGGGCCAGGTTCCGAAACTCCTCCTTCGGCTCAGGCATCTTCCAATCGGCGAAATGCTCCGGGATGAAGCCGGTCGTGGTCTCGCCGCTGCGGAAACAGGGATGATCGATCACGTCCTTGAGGAACCCAATGCAGGTCTTGACCCCCAGGATCACATAGTCATCCAGGGCACTCAGCATGCGCCGGCAGGCCAGGTCCCGGTCCTCGGCCCAGACGATGAGCTTGGCCAGGATGGGGTCGTAATAGATCGGCACCTCGCAGCCGCTGTAGATGCCGCAGTCATGCCGCACTCCCGGCCCGGCCGGCTCCTTCAGGAAGAGGACCGTCCCCGGTGACGGGAGAAAATTGTTGAGGGGATCTTCGGCATATATCCGGCACTCGATGGCATGCCCCTTCTGTTCCAGGTCTTCCTGGCGGAGCGAGAGCTTCTCCCCGGCCGCGATACGGATCTGCTGATGCACCAGGTCCACTCCCGTGACCAACTCGGTCACAGGATGCTCCACCTGCAGGCGGGCATTCACCTCCAGGAAAAAGAAGTTCTTGTCCCTGTCCAAGAGGAACTCCACGGTCCCGGCGTTGTTGTAGCCGGCGACCCGCATGACCTCACAGGCGGTCTCCCCCATCCTAGCCCTCAGCTCCGAATCCAGGGCCTGCGAGGGTGACTCTTCCACGATCTTCTGGTGCCGTCTCTGGATCGAGCACTCCCGTTCGAAGAGGTGGACGATATTCCCCGCGCTGTCGGCCAGGACCTGGAACTCCACATGCCGGGGATCTTCGATGTATTTCTCCAAATACACAGACTCGTCGCCGAAGGCAGCCTTGGCTTCCCGTTTCCCGGCCTCGAGGCCCGGCTCGAGCTCATCCCGGCGGCGCGCGACACGCATGCCTTTTCCGCCTCCGCCGGCAGAAGCCTTGATCATGACCGGATAGCCGATCTTATCCGCCTCGGCCGCATAGGCCGCCAAGTCGACTTTGGTGACCATCATACCCGGGATGATGGGAATGCCGGCCTTTTCCATGGTCTGGCGGGACCGGACCTTGTCTCCCACCAGCTCCATGGCCCTGGAGTTAGGGCCGATGAACACGACACCCTCATCTTCGCAGCGGCGGGCAAAAACCGCGTTTTCAGCCAGGAAGCCGTATCCCGGGTGGATAGCCTCGGCCCCCGTGTCCTTGGCGGCCTGGAGGATCCGTTCCATATCGAGGTAGCTCTCGGCAGCCGGGGCCGGCCCTATGGCCACGGCTTCGTCCGCAGTCTGCACATGCAGGCTTTTCCTGTCGACATCGGAGTAGACCGCCACGGTGGCGATCCCCAGTTCACGGCAGCCCCGCATCACGCGAACCGCGATCTCCCCCCGGTTGGCGATCAGTATCTTCTTGAACATCCCAATTCAATCCTTCTCTTTTTCGGGGGCCTTGATCCAGGACGGTTTGCGTTTTTCCAGGAACGCGGCCATCCCCTCCTGCCCCTCGGCGCTTATCCTAAGATCCGCGATCATCTGCGCCGTGTACTCCCCGGCTTCCTCCGGGCTCATCCGGACGACGTTGAAGATCAGCTCCTTGCAGCGGGCCAGGGCTTCGGGCCCGGAGCTGAGAAGCTGTTCCACCAGCTCGCCGACCCGGCCCCGGAGGTCCGGCCGCGGCACGACCTTATTGATCAGACCGATTTCCGCGGCTCTCTGTGCGGAAATACGCTCTCCGGTCAGGAAATACTCCCGGGCCTTGCTCTCCCCGATCTTGCGCACCACATAGGGCGAGATGGCGGCCGGCACCAGCCCCAGCTTGACCTCGCTCAGCCCGAACCGCGCCTCTTCGGAGGCGATGGCGATGTCGCAAGCCGAAAGGAACCCCGTGCCCCCGCCGATGGCCGTCCCATTGACCATGGCGACCGTGGGTTTAGGGAGCGTGTAGATGTTATGATGCAGCTCAGCGATCTGCAGGGATTCCTCCAGGTTCTGCTCATAGGAATATTGGATGATTTCCCGCATCCAGTTGAGATCCGCACCAGCACAGAAGGACTTGCCCTCTCCGGTCAGGACCACCACACGGACGCCGGGATCGTCCTTGATCCGGCCGAAGGCCCTGAGCAGCTCACCGATCATGACGGAGTTAAAGGCGTTGTGGACTTTCGGCCGGTTGAGCGTGATCCAGGCCACCCGGCCTTTTATTTCACAGTTAATCGTGCTGTACGCGTCATCCTTCATGTCACATCCTGAATATCCCGACTTTGTAATCCGGAATGGGGGCGTTGAGGCTCAGGCCGATGCCCAAAGCCAGGGCCTCGCGGGTCTCCTGGGGATCGAGGATCCCGTCATCCAAGAGCCGTCCCGTGCTGTAATAGGGGCTGCCTTCGTGTTCGTACTTCTCCAGGATAGGCTTCATCACCTCCTGTTTCTCCGCCTCCGTCATCTCCTGCCCCTGCTCATGCAATCTCTTTTCCTTGACCGTGACCAGGACGTTGGCCGCCTGCTCTCCGCCCATGACGCTGATACGGGCGTTGGGCCACATCCACAGCAGCCGGGGCGCATAGGCCCGTCCACACATGGCGTAGTTGCCGGCCCCATATGATCCCCCCACGATCACCGTGAACTTGGGAACGTCGGCGTTGGCCACCGCGTGTACCAGTTTGGCCCCGTCCTTGGCGATCCCGCCGTGCTCGTACTGCTTGCCCACGATGAATCCCGTGATGTTCTGGAGGAAGATCAGGGGGATCTTCCGCATCGAACACAGGGTGATGAAATGAGCGCCCTTGAGCGAGCTCTCGGAGAACAGGACGCCGTTGTTGGCCAGGATGCCCACCGGGTATCCCATGATGCGCGCGAAGCCGCAGACCAGCGTATTTCCATAGAGCTCTTTGAATTCCTGGAAGCGGCTGCCGTCCACCAGGCGGGCGATGACCTCCTTGATGTCGAGATGCTTGCGCAGGTCGCGAGGGGCGATCCCGTAGAGCTCCCGGGGATCGTAGTAGGGGTCTTCAGGCGCGGCCATATCCAGCTCAAACCTGCGGGGCGGATCCAGGGTCTCCACGATGTTGCGCGCGATCTGCAAAGCGTGCTCGTCGTTCAGGGCATAGTGGTCCGACACCCCGGAGATCCGGCAGTGCACATCGGCGCCCCCCAGGTCCTCGTCGCTCACCTCCTCCCCGGTGGCGGCCTTGACCAGAGGCGGGCCTCCGATAAAAATCGTACCCTGCTTCCGTACGATGACCGTCTCGTCACTCATGGCGGGCACATAGGCTCCCCCTGCAGTGCACGAGCCCATGACGATGGAGATCTGGCTGATGCCCAGGGCCGAAAGCCTGGCCTGGTTGTAGAAGATGCGGCCGAAGTGTTCCTTGTCCGGGAAGGTGCCGGCCTGGTGGGGCAGGAAGATTCCGCCGGAATCCACCAGGTAGATGCAGGGCAGCCTATTTTCCAGGGCCACCTCCTGGGCCCGGATGTGCTTTTTGATGGTCATGGGGAAGTATGTGCCGCCTTTGACAGTGGCGTCGTTGGCGATGACCAGAACTTCCCGGCCGTGCACCACTCCCACACCGGTCACCATGCCGGCGCCCGGGGCCTGGTTGTCATACATGTCGTATGCGGCCAGCGCGTTGAACTCCAGGAAGGGCGTGTTGCGGTCGAACAGCTTTTCCAGGCGTTCCCGCACCAGGAGTTTCTTCCGGGATTGGTGCCGCTCCCTGTACTTGGGCGGCCCGCCCTCCTGCACCTTGGACAGCCGGTCACGGTATTCAGCGACCAGGCCCTCCATGTGTTTGAAGTTCTCCTTGTACTCGACGCTCTGAGTGTCGATCTTGCTCTCGATCCTAAACATCGTTATAACCTCTTAACCTGAATTATTCAGGTTAATTATCCGGCACGAATTTATAGCCGTAGCAGATGATGCCGGAATGCCCTACGTCATACATCTTGCGGAACTCCAGCTTCAGACGCATCCCTGTCTGTATCGATTCGAAGGCACAGTCCACGACCTGTCCGGTGAGTTTTACCCCGTCATCCATCTCCACGATACCCACGGCATAGGGCGCCAGGTCCTTGAACTGGCTGGGCGGCACGCGGATGATGGTATAGGTCATCAGGCTGCCTTTCTCGGCCAGGACAGTACTCTCCAGCTCCTTGTTGCCGCACTCCGGGCAGATCAGGCGGGGTGGGAAGAAGATCTGGTCACACGGCGCGCAGCGGTTGGCCTCTTTGCGGTACCTCTGAGGGATCTCTCTCCAGTATCTGGATGGTGTCGACATGTTGTTCTCCTTTATTCCCGCTCGAAGATGTGGCACACGGTGCTGGCACCGCTTCCGCCCATGTTCTGTGTCATAGCCACCCGCGGGTCCTTGACCTGACGGCCACCGGCCTCGCCGCGCAGCTGTTTGACGACCTCTACCACCTGTCCGACCCCGGTGGCTCCCACCGGATGTCCCTTGGACTTCAATCCACCGCTCGTGTTGACCGGGATCCGGCCCTCGAGCGCAGTCTCCCCGGCCTCCACGGCAGCGCCGCCTTTGCCCTTCTCCACGACACCCAGGGCCTCGGTCACGCAGATCTCGGCGATGGTGAAGCAGTCGTGGACTTCGAGCAGGTCGAGGTCCTCAGGTTTCTTGCCTGCCATCTGGTATGCGCGTTGGCCAGCCAGGTAGGTCGCCTCAAGCCAGGTGATGTCCTTGCGCTGGGCCAGGGCGAAGCTGTCGGAGGCATGCCCCGAGCCGATGATCCTAATCACCGGCTTGTTCATCTCCCGCGCCCTGTCCGCCGGGACCAGGATGGCCGCCGCCGCCCCGTCGGTGATGGGCGAGCAGTCCAGGATGTTCAGGGGGTCGGAGACCCTCACGGAATCGATGACCTGTTCCACAGTGATCTCGAACGGGAACTGGGCGTTCGGGTTCATGGACCCGTTCCTGTGGTTCTTGACCGCCACCATGGCCAGCTGTTCGCGCGTGGTCCCATATTTTTCCATGTGGGCTCGTGCGATCAGGGCATAAAGCCCCGGGAAGGTGAGGCCGTGGTATCCCTCGTACTCCTGGTCTGCGGCCGTACCCAGGGCGAAGGTGGCTTCATCTCCGCCCACATCGGTCATCTTTTCGACTCCACTGACCAGCACCACATCACTCATGCCGGAGGCCACTTCCATGTAGCCCAGCCGGACCGCCAGTCCTCCCGAGGCACAGGCGCTTTCCACCCGCGCCGCGGGGATATTCTTCTGGCCCAAGTAGTCTGCGAGGAGGGCTCCGATGTGCTCCTGTCCCACGAACAACCCGGGCGCCATGGAGCCAACGTACATGGAATCCACTTTATCCACACCCGCGTCCTGCAGCGCCAGCAGGGCGGTCTCGACGTACACGTCCCTGAGAGACTGCTTCCAGATCTCTCCCCACTTGGTGATCCCCACTCCGATAACAGCAACATCTCTCATGTCGTCCTCCTAATCCGCCTTCCTGATCTTGTGTCGGAACTTGGCATACTCACCGTACTCCAGGTAGTTCTTGTTATGATCCAGCAGGTCCCGTGTATGGGGCGCCAGGTCGCGCACCTCCTCGATCCGGTCCGTGACCTCGAAAATGAAGGCATCGCTGCCGGCCCCGGACCCGTAGGAGACGAGCAGAACCCTGTCCCCTGCCTTAGTGATGTCCAGCGTGGAGGTGAGCCCCAGGGGAGACGAACCGGAGTATGTGTTGCCCAGCCTGTTGACCAGCCATCCCGGCAGGATCTGCTCCTGGGAGAATCCAAGCATCTTGCCCACCCGGAAGGGGAACTTCCCGTTGGGCTGATGGAAGATCACATAGTCCAGGTCCTGAGGCTCGGCCCCGGCCTTCTCCAGGATCCCGCGGGCGGCGCCGGTCACGTGCTTGAAATAGGCCGGATCGCCGGTGAACCTCCCGCCGTGCTGGGGATAATACTGGTACTCGCGGCGCCAGAAGTCGGGCGTGTCCGTCATGTACGCGTAGGTCTCCAGGACCTTGGCCACCAGGTTCTCCCGGCCGAAAATAAAGGCCGCAGCCCCGGCCGCTGCCGAATACTCGAGAGCGTCTCCCGGTGCGCCCTGGGACGTGTCGGCCCCCACGGCGAGCCCGAATTCGACGGCACCGGATTTCACCAGGTTCAAGGCCACGAACATGCCTTCCGTCCCCGCCTTGCAGGCGAACTCAAAGTCCGCGGTGTGGCACTCCGGTGTGGCGCCCAACGCTTCCGCCAGGACGGTCCCGCTGGGTTTGACCGCATAGGGGTGGGATTCGGAACCGATGTATACGGCGCCGATTTTGGCAGGATCGATATTCGCCCTCCTGAGAGCGTTCTTGGATGCTTCCACGGACATGGTAATGGTGTCCTGGTCAGGGGAAGGAACGGATTTCTCCTCCAGCATCAGACCCTTCTTGTAGCTGGGCGCATCGGCTCCCCAGACCTTGGCGATCTCTTCCACTTTGATGCGGTTTCGGGGGATGTAAGCGCCATAACCGACGATGCCTTCCATAGGCTGCCTCCCTTCAGGTATTGGATTGTTCAGACGATTTTGCATGAAAATCAATTGTAACGGAAAACTCATGAAGATGAAACGCTTAATTCACGCGTTGACACTGCTGCCCCCGGAAAACTACAATGTTCCCAGCGACATGGCGTATGCATCACAGGCTCAAATGCTTTTTCCAGGGACGGAACTTTTCCTGGGCGAATATCGTCTACCCAGGTGTGAAACGTGAACATAGAACATACCGTCCGCGCCTGTTTGGATGGGCGACAGGGAGCCTGGGAAATGCTGGTTAATGCGTACTCCAAAAAGATCTTCAACCTGGCGTACCAGTTCTCCGGCAACTATGAGGCGGCCGAAGACCTGACCCAGGAGATCTTCCTCAAGCTCTATGGTTCGCTCACCAAGTTCGATTTCAGCCGGAACTTCACCGCATGGCTGCTGACCCTGTCCAAGAACTACCTCATCGACCAGTACCGCAAGACAAAATACGAGAAGACCTCACGGGACGAGTTCGACGAACACACACTCGCTTCCGACGCGCAGGACGGACCCGAAGCGGAGGTCATGGAAAGCGAGAACCGCAGGATGGTCTGGGAGGGATTCGAGCACCTCTCTCCGGAGATCCGGATGGCCGTGATCCTGAGGGACATTCAGGGCAAGTCCTATGACGAGATCGCCGAGATCATGTCCCTGCCCCTGGGGACGGTCAAATCCCGGGTAAACCGGGGAAGGCTGAAGCTGGCCCGAGTCCTGAAGGAATACAAGGAGCGGAACCATGGAATGTGATCGCATGGAAGTAATGATCTCTCCTTACCTGGACGGCGACCTGAGCGCCGCCGAAAAGGCGGCCGTGGAAGCCCATCTCCATGACTGCCCGCAGTGCCGGGAGATGCTGGCGCTTCTGCGGGACGTGAGCACCTCTCTGCGGGCCTTCCCGGAGTTCGAGATCAGTCCGGACCTGCAGCGGCGGCTGCTGGCCATACCCGAGCAGAAGAGATGGTTCCCCTTCAGCCTCGACTTCCTGGTGCGCCCCGCCCTGCAGCCTGTGTTGGCCGCGGCCACGGTGCTGCTGACCGTGGTCTCCTTCTATGCCTTCAGCCCGCAGCGCGGCTCCATCAACAAGTCCATCGAACGCCAGTTCCACCTGGGATATCAGAAGATCGGGAAGCTTTATACCCGGGCTGAATCTATCACCAGCTCACTCGCGGGCTACAAGGACAACCTGATGGTCACCTTACAGAATAAGAATCCTCTGCGAAGAGAGGAAGAATAGATTCATATATCGATACGGAGGTACACATGATGGAAGAAAAAATTATCGTGAAACGCCCCCCCAAGTCACCGGGGTTAGCGGGAGTACTCGCCTTCTTTTTCCCGGGTGTGGGAGCTCTCTACAACGGCCAGGTCGGCCGCTTTTTCCTGTATGTCTTCACCCTCGCCAGCCTGATAACCATGCTGGCCCGCAATATCGGGTTGGATGTGTTTATCGCTCTCATGCTCGGCGCTTTCTACGTTTTCCAGATCTATGACGCCGCTCACAGCGCCAGGTTGATCAACCTGCGCGCCATGAACCAGGAACCGGACGCAGACATCGACGAGCTGGAACAGATCCCCGCTGCCGTGAAAGCCGGTTCAGTCTTCTGGGGGATAGTGCTCATTTCCCTGGGAATCGTGCTGCTGCTGGCCAACTTCGAGCTGATCTACTACACCACTCTATGGGATCTGCTGCCCGTAGCCGTGGTCATCGTAGGCGTGAAGCTGGTCATCGACTATGTCAGAGGCGGACCGAATCGGAAAGGAGAGGAATGATGGCTACAGCAAGGAATCGTAACGCACTGGCCTGGGGGATCATCCTGATCCTCATCGGCTTGATCTTTATCACCGACAGTCTGAATCTCAACCTCTTTGATTTCGCAGCCCGGCTCTGGCCCCTGATCCTGATCTTCTGGGGTGTTTGGAAGCTGTATTTCGGTCTCAAGGAGCAGAAAGGAGGGCAGGAGACAGACATCACGCAGGACCAGCCATGAGAGTCAGAGAAGTCTTTCTCCTGATCCTGATCATCGCCGTGGGGGTGGTCTTCACCCACATCCACACCGGCAAGTGGGATATTGATTGGGAAGAGGGATTCTTTTTCGGCACCGAAGAATTCACCTACACGGAAAACGAAGTCGTTCCCCTGCCCTTCCCCCCAGAAATCCAGGTTATCAACCGGAACGGCAGCATCGAGGTCCAGGGAACCACCGAAGACAACATCCGGATCCGGCTGGATAAACGGATACGCCGCCGCCAGGAGGAAACAGCCCGGGAGATCGCCGATGCGCTCCACCTGGTTATCGAGCAGGACAATCAGATTATCACCGTGTCCACGAACCGTGAAGAGCTGCAAAGACGTAATTTTCAGACAGATTTCACACTGTTCGTGCCGGAAAACATGGACATTCGGATCAAAAACCGCTACGGCCGCGTCAAGGTCTCAAAGGTGGGAGAGACGGACATCATCAACCGCAACGGTGAAGTGCTGGCATGGGACATATCCGGCAACCTCATCATCGAGAACAGCTATGAAGACGTTTCTGTGGAGAATGTGATGCTGGACTGCCAGGTCGTAAGCCGGCAGTCCACCATATCGCTGTCAGGAGTGAAGGGCACCACTCTCGTGGTCCACCGCTACGGGAGGCTTGAGCTCGACGGGCTGGCGAAAGCTGTGATCGTCGACGGCCCTCACATCCAGGTGTACGGCAAGAACCTGGCCGGTTCCGTGGATGTGGACAGTTCGTACGAGAGGATCGAGTTCGAGGACGTGGGGGACGTTCGCATCCGGGGGGACAACTCTCCCGTATCCATCACCGGCGGCCGCGGCAGCGTGGACATCCAGAACCGGTACGCGCGGATCGATCTGGAGAACATCCGGGGAGATGTGGAGGTGACCGGCCGGGACCTGGGCCTCTGGGCTCGGGGCCTGACCGGTGACAAGGTCATGGTCAACACGTCCTACCGGGACGTCGAGCTGGAAGGATTCTCCGGGGAGGCGGAGATCACGCTCTCCAATGCCGACCTGACCCTCCGCCCCGTCTCGCTGGCCCATCCCCTCGAGGTCAAGGGCGAGTACTGCGACATCACGTTGTTCTGGCCTTCCGGCGCCTCGCCCTCCCTGGAGGCGCAAACCAAGAATGGGGACATCCACTGGGGGCTGCCGGATGAGCCGGCGGTCAATGTGACCAACGGGCACTCCATACTCAAGGCATTCTTGAATGACCAGCCTCCCCTCATACTCCTCTCCACCACCTACGCCGATATCTACATCAAGCAGCAGGATTGACACAACTGAATGGTCAGCGCGAAGTCTTCAGGCGGTAGATCTTTTCCGATAGGCTGCCATTGATCTTTATATTGAAATAGGAGATGAGATTGGCGATGTCCTTCTTGTATTTTGTGACATAGCGGACATAGCTGACCTCACTCTTGAAAAGCAGGTTCTCGAACTCCTCCACCTCATCCCGGAGCTCGATCAGGTAGTGGTTGATGCTCCTGTACTGGGCGTTGATATCGATGAGGTCGTTCCCGGACAGCTTGTCCATGTCCAGGTAGGGTGGCAGGGACTGCAGCGTGTCGAAGCTTTCGGTGTGTAATTCGTTCACGTACTCGCTGATCTCCTGAAAAAACGACTTGTACTTGACCGGCCGTCTCATTTTCTGCTCTGCCCTCTCGAGCAGCGCTTCGTTCTGGTCCTTGAGGGAGGTGATAAAATCCTTGATCCCGAAATACTTGCGTTTGAACTGAAACAGATCGATAAAATCCCGACCGATGTAGATCTTGTCCTTGTAGTTCTTCACGACCTCCAGCGGGGAGTGGGTGTAATATTTTATCTCGTAGCGTCTTCCATCCGAATCACGCTCGCGCAGCCGGGCCAGCAGCAGGTAGTTGTTCTGCTCGATAAAATAACTGTTGACATCCAGAAGCACCGAATACACCGTAAGGTTTCGGCAGATGTATTCCTTTATGTAATTGAGCACCTCGGACCTCTTGGTGATCAACTCGTCGACGACCTCATTGGGGCTGGGATTGATGACATTGTAGGAGAAAGACAGCAGATAGAGCACCTGCCCGGATCCCAATTCCAGGTAGAGATTCTTGAGCACCTTTTGATGCAGATCGTCGAACAGGACTGGTTTGAGCTTGGGTAACAAATCAATATCAAGCTTGAGAAGTTCTTCGACTTCATTCATGGTGACCTTCCTTGCAACAAGGAAAATGTTATCACCTGCGCCCCAAAAAATCAACCTGGGGGATGTTTAGGGGAACGTCCCCAAGATCCAGTCGGGGTTTTCATGGCGGTCCTTTTGCAGCCTGGTCACGGATGCCTTGGCCTCGTCAGAAAAGGTCATGGGCCTGAGGCAGGCGCCGAAGAACTCGGCCATACCGGAGGCAAATCGATCCACCGCCCAGGAAAAATCGACCTGCTCCCCCAGTGCCTGGGAGAGCGAGATCATCCGGATGTGTTCCTCGCTGCCATCCAGCAGGGAGATATGCCTCAGCCTCTCATCGTCCTCCTGAAGGGGGATCGATCCGTGCTGCAGGAACCTCCCCCCCACCCTTTTCTGGGCACTCCCCACGATCTTGCGGCCCTCGACTTCGATCTCATCCCGGGCTGGGTAAGAGAAACAGGGAAGGTCTCCCCTGATATAGGCTTGGGGAGGAGCATCGGCCAGACACGGCCGTAGGCCCATTTTTTCCAGCCCGCGCATCAGGCCTGAAGAGATCAGCCGGTAGGATTCGGTCAAGGTGTTCCCGAAGGTCCCGGTGTCGCTGGAGCTGAACGAATAGGTGACCTCACGATCATGCAGGACCAGCTTCCCGCCTGTTATCCGCCGCACGATATCGATGCCCTCCCGGCGGCAGTAAGCCGTATTCAGGACCCGGTCAACATTTTGGGAATAGCCCAGGGAGACCGTAGGTCGGGCCCAGGAGTAGAACCGCAGGTAGGTGCCCGGCTCACTCTCGAGGGATCGGAAGAGATACTCGTCTACGGCCATGTTCCAGGAGCCGCTGCACGGCTCTGTATCTACGATCAGCCGCCACTGTTTCATGATAAAAAAAAGAGCGGACAACGGGACTCGAACCCGCGACATCGAGCTTGGGAAGCTCGCGCTCTACCAACTGAGCTATGTCCGCCTCTCGCCCTAAAATGTAGCCTCCCTCCGCTTTTTTGTCAAGCCACCGGGTCTGAATGGCCCTAGCGCTTGGATTATTCACGTGCCCAAATTGGTACAGATACGAGGCGACGGGAGGTGAAGCTGTGGTCGTCCACCGCGAGCCTCCCGCAACGAAGTAGATGTGCCTAGTTGGGTACGCCCGGAGGGTAAGAATTGCCGATAAAGATAAAGGGATTCCTTAATACTTAATTGAGATCGGCAATTCTTATGAATGATCCAAGTCAATGGCGTTCGAGATACCGCGTGGTGAAAAACTCATCCTTAACGTCGGGACTGAACACGATCTTATCCACCTTGAGGATGGATTTCCGGTCGTTCTGAAGGTTCGTCATGACCATGTGGATGGGCCTGAACCTGTGCTGTACCGTGTCCACCTCCTGGATCTCCAGTACATCCAGCTCCTTGTGCAGCTCTCCGTCCAGGTCGTAGTAAAGCGCATGCCGGAGCACGAAGTCCTGTTTCCCGATGCACACGACACGTCGGGAAAACCCGTTTTCATCCGCGACATCCTCATTCGCCGGGACCATCTCGACCTCCCAGCACGCTATCCCGGCCTTGTCTTTCTCACCGAGCAGCGTGTAAGTGAAGTCATCCAGCACAGGGGGTGTCATGTCGGCGTAGGTGAACTCCGAACCCATGAAGTTCTTGGCCTTCTCGCTGCTGATGATGCGCCGGGTCTTCCTCAAGGCCGGCATGAACAGCCACATGTCATCGTCCTTGTCTTGGTAATCAAAGGTCAGAAGCCCCGTACCTTTGACGTCCGCGGGCTCGAGGAAACGGATCAGACGCTTCTCTGTGGCGCCGCCGTCATAGAGTTTGGAGACCGAGGCGATCTCCCGAACCCGCTCCCGTCCCCTGCTGTCGATAATGGTCATGGTGAACAGCGTCTCGGCCCCCTCCAGTCTGGTTGCCGTGAAGGAGCGGTCCACAACATCCCGAGCCTGCACCTGGCCTTGATCCCCCCAGGAAATCCCGGAGGCCAGCAAAATCGCTGCCAGTATGATTATTTTCGATCTTATCGGCATTTTTTCCTCCATGTTTATAGGGCCTTCGGCTCCAGGAACCGCGGACGGAACACCAGGCAAAGGGCCGGGATCAGGACCAGGGCCCCGACCAGACAGGACAGGATCGACACCACGATCAGGAATCCAAAAAACCGCACCGGCATGAATCCCGAGCTCATGAGCACACCGAACCCGATGACCACGGATAGTGCATTGAAGATGATTCCCCGCCCGGTTGTCATCAGGGTGGTCTTCACCGCATCGTCGGGTTCCTTTCCCCTGCGCCGCTCCTCGCGGTAGCGCCACAGATAATGTATGGTGTAGTCCACGCCCACTCCGATCATGATGGACGACAACAGGGCCGTGGCCACGTTGAGCTCGATACCGAAAAATCCCATCAGACCGAACAGAACAGCCATGGAAAGCGCCAGGGGGATGGCGGCGATGGCCCCGGCGGCCGGCGAACGGAAGAGCAGCATGAGCAGCGTCCCGACCACCAGGATGGCCAGGATCAGAGACAGGATCTGTCCATTGACCACTCCGATCGCCAGCTCGAGCAGGATGGCGCCGAATCCTCCTACCAGTTTGACATCCGGGTCGTCCATGACCATTTTGTCTATCTGTCCCAATATGGCATCCAGCTTCTTGGTGCTCGAAGTTTTGAGGCGAGCCGTGATCATGGCGTGTTCATAGGGAAAGTCCACCATTTTTTCGAAATCATCCGGATCTCCGCTCATGGAATACAGCTCGAAATACTGGGCCACGGCGTTTCGTGTGTCCGGGATCCGGTCGTAGCCATCCTCATCCGAGTCGTACAGGGCACGGCTCATCTGACGAACCACACGGGCGATAGAGGAGGTGTTACCCACGTCGGGCCAGCCCAGCAGTTCCTGCTCCATGGCATCGATCTTCTGCATGACCCGCGGGTCCTTGATATCCCCCTCGAAGACCACCGATATATTCTGCGCCCCCCCCAGGTACTCGTTGACCAGGTCGGCGGAACGGGCCACGGGATGGTCGGGCATATAATAGTTGCTGGGATCCGTGTCGATGACCACAAAGAAGATCCCCACTGACGTCACGACCGCCAGTGCCAGCGACACGATAATGATGGCCTTGGGAAAGGCAGTGACCTGGCACCCGAGGAATCCCAGCAGGCGTTCGAAGGTCCACTTCCGCCCCGATGCATCGCCCGCTTTCACGACGGGCCTGGCTTTGGGCAGGAGCGACAGGACGGCCGGGATAAAGAGCAGGCTGGCAGTCAGGGCGAACAAGATACCCAATGCAGCCAGCACGCTCAGCTCGCGAGCCGGGATGATGATGTGCCCCAGTAAACAGAGCATTCCCGCGGCGCTGGTGAGCCCGGTCATGACCACTGGGCGGCTTAGCGAGTTGAACACGTATTTAGCCAGGTCTTTTCTGGAATAAGGATTGCCATCCGTGTTGTACTCCTGGTACTTGGCGATGAGGTGGATCCCGTAGTCATTGGCGATGGCGATCAGCATGACGGGGAGCAATACGGTGATGACCTGGATCTTCCACCCCAGCAGAGAGATCATCCCCATGGAAAATGCGATGGACATGATGACCACGATAAAGGGCAGGACAACCCCCCTGACCTGACGGAAGCACACGAACAGGAAGATCAGCATGATCAGGAGGCCCAGGGGCAGCAGCCGGCTCAGGTCACGCTGGATGCTCTCGGACACCTCGAAGCGGGTGTAGGGCAGCCCCCCCAGGGAAACCTCTTCCGGACCCGGATTTTCCTCCAGCAGCCGCCGCACCTCCGACACGATGAAATCATCGGAGACATCGGTCTTGAGCAGGGCGATGACGGCCGTGAGGGTGAAATCCTCGGATACCACGCTCCCGAACACGATGTCGTTGCCCCGGATCTCCTGCCGCAGCTCCTCCCGCTCGTCCGGTGTCCGGGGTATGCGGGACACGGCCGGTTCCACGACCATGGCCCCCTCACCGGATTTGATGTTCTTGAGCTCAAACAGAGACATGACCTTGTCCACGCCTTTGACCCGCTTCATCTGCCGGGACAGGTTTTTTACTCGTTCGAGGGTCTCGGGAGCGAGGACATCCTCGCTGTGCACGAGGACCATGAGCATCTCTGTCCCGCCGAAGATCTCATCGATGGCGTCGGTATTGACACGGGATTCCATGCCCGGGGGAAGCTGGGATTTCATGTCGGAATTGATCTCTGCTTTGGGGACCTGGAGGCCGAATACAACCGCCAGCGCCAGGAAGCCAAAGATGATCGGCCAGCGAAAGCGAACGATCCCATCGGCTATTTTGCTCATTCTGGTTTCCTTTCAGGCTGATCCTGGGCAACCAGGCCGTGGATTCCGTCCAGGAAGAAGGTGGCCGCGATCCGGGTGAATTCCTCGTAATAGGCATCGTCAAAACTGAAGCCGAAGACCAGGCGCTGGATCGACCGGATGCGAAAGTGCATAATGACCAGGGAAAAGAGGGTCGGGCCGATCATACCGATCCGGATCCCGTCGGCCGGGTCCAGCCCGAACCGGGTGAGGATCCAGGAGGCATGCTTGATCATGCGCTTGATCCAGTCCACCTTAAGCTCCGCGATCTCCGGGACCTCCAGGGGAAGCTCGTTGTACGCGACCAGGGCCAGTTCGGTGTTTTCCCGCACATAACGGACAAGGCTGTCCATGATCTCAAACGCACAGGCCTCCGCGCTTTTTGTGTCCGCATCCGGGACGTCTAAGATCTTCAGGTACCCCTCGAAAAACGTCTCCATGATCGTCCTCAAAATCCCCACCTTACCCTCGAAGTAATAGGAGATCATGGAGATGTTGACTCCCGCCTCCGCGGCGATCTCCCTGACGCCCACGGCGGCGAATCCCTTCTGGGCAAAGAGCCGCACCGCTGCGTCCAGGATCCTCCGGCGGGGTTCCCTGTCAGATTCGGATGGTTTGTCGGCCATCGTTTTTCTCCTTATCAAAATGAGAGCCGTAGCTCTCCGAAAAAGGCGCTCAAATAGGGATCCATAAGGTCGAACAACGTGTCTGCCGGCCCCTGGTACCACTCCCCGCCCGCGACCAGCTTGAGCGCGTCGGTGATCTCGTAGGTCACCTTGGGCTTGAGAAAGAATTCCTCCGAGGTCAGGTTGACATAACCCATGAGCTCGACGTCCAGGGTCTCATATAGAAAGCTCTTGGCGATCCGCAGGGAAAGGGCATGGCTGAGCTCGAACTGCTGGGAGGCCAGGAGGCGGTTTTTTTCCTCCAGTTGATAGATCGGCAGCAGAAACGGACCCGGAGGAGGCGGTAGTTCCTCGAAATCGATCACGTACCGCCCCAGGTACTGGAAGATCAGGCTGAGGTTCCCCGGAAACTCCCGGTCGAGCCCCAACACGTAGTAGAGGTCCGGGTTGATGATGTAAGGGGATTCCCGGTAGTCCCCGTGCGGCCGCCGGTATGCGATCTCGCCCCGAAGCCCGGTACTCCCCACCGTGGTCGCAAAGTCAGCGCCGATCACATGCATACGGTAGCTCGTGAGGAACGCATTCACCAGGGGCACCGGGATCTCAGGGGGCTTCATATCCAGCACCTCGGCGCTCAATCCAGGGAAGGGATTGTGGCCGTTGAAATAGGACAAGGACCCGTCCAGCGCCGGCAGCTCGAGGTTGAGCTTGAGAGCGAAGGCGCTGTCCTCGATCCGGGCGGGGGGGTAGTTGTATCCCCCGTACAGGACGTTATCGGGAAAGGAGATGAACTCCGTAGGGATCCGGGACGGCCTGTAGAAGGGGATCCATATCCCCTCTAAACGAACGGGGTGGGCATTATAGTACGCCCGGATCATGAAGTTGGCCAACCTGCGGTCATCCTCGTCCGGAGAGCGTGCCAGCATATCCTTGGGTGTGATGTTGTCCGTGGGATTGAGCCCGTCGGCCCTCCCCCACACCACGATCTGATGGCCCACCCGGAAATCGAAGCGTCCCGCAAAGGCGTCTACATAGGCCTCGCGAAGGGTGAACTGGGAGATCCGTGCGTCGAACTCCTGGCCCTCCCTGAACCGCACCTCGGCAAAAGCGCCACCGAATCCTTCCTTTCTGACTTTGGCCTTCAAAGAAAACTCGCCGTAGCCGCTTTTGATCTGGCCGGCCTCAGCAGTTTGAGCCCGGCCCACGTAGAGCGTGCTCCGCAGGTAGCCGCCCAGGTCCAGGGCCTCGGACCTCTCGGATGCGTCCTTGGTGGCCTCCTCAAACAGGCTCTGGGCAGGAAGGGATCCAACCAGCATCAGCATAAGACACCCTATCATGCCAAGGGATCGCATTTCGGCCTCCTGGGGCACATATCAAACAAACGTTCGATTCTCATATTTTCAAGGTAGGATTCAAACAAACGTTTGTCAAGTTTTTTTTATTGGCGAACTCCCATCCCTCCTCGCCGAAGACCCAACCACCCACCCTCATGCGGCTCAGACGGATAGGAGCTCGCCTTTTTTCTTTTCACTATACTCTTTAATGGATTTGGAAATGCTTTTCATGACACAGGTTGGTTGACTTATACGCGTATCATTTCTATAATCAGCACACATCCTTGGGAGAAGGGAGCTGCAGCATGGTAGGAAAGGGTGAAGATAAAAAAAACGGTGTACCGGGGCCCCCTCTCTCTGCCTCCTCCTCACAGAGTTCTCTCGTGGCACAAGGCATGTTCCTGGAAGGTGACATGTCCGGCAGCGGGGACCTGATCATCCAGGGGCGCGTCCAGGGGAAGATCAACCTGGAGGGTCATGACCTCACCGTGGCCCGGACCGGCAGGGTAAAGGCGGACATTCACGCTGAGAACATCCTCATCCACGGCACCGTGGAGGGCCGCATCCATGCCTCGGGCAAGGTCACGCTCCACTCCGACGGCAACATGAGCGGTGATATCACGTCCGGACGCATATCCATCGCCGAGGGCGCCGTTTTTAAAGGAAGCCTGAAGATCCAGCCCTCCCGCTGATCCCGACAATCCTGGGGTATGCACACCTTCAAGCTCGTCGCCGACTACGAACCCCGAGGCGACCAGATAACCGCCATCTCGCAGCTGTCGACCGGCCTCGAAGAAAACCGCCGGCATCAGGTCCTGATGGGAGTCACCGGCTCCGGCAAGACCTTCACCATGGCCAACATCATCGCGCGGGCCTCCATCCCCGTGCTGGTCATCTCGCACAACAAGACCCTGGCCGCCCAACTCTATCAGGAGTTCAAGCGCTTCTTCCCTGAAAATGCCGTGGAGTACTTCGTCAGCTACTACGACTACTATCAGCCCGAGGCGTTCATACCGGCTTCGAATACCTACATCGCCAAGGAGGCCACCATCAACGATGAGATCGACCGGCTGCGCCTCAGGGCGACCAACGCCCTGCTCCACCGCCGGGATATCATCGTCGTGGCCTCTGTCTCCTGCATCTACGGCATCGGCTCTCCTGAGACCTACCGCCGGATGAGCTTCACCCTGAGCCGCGGCCAAGCCCTGAAGCGCAAGCAGCTGCTGTCCCGGTTCACCGAGCTGCAGTATGAACGGGGAGAGACCGGTTTCAAGCGAAACACCTTCCGGGTACGCGGGGATGTGGTCGAGCTCTTCCCCTCCTACCAAGACAGCGCCATACGCGTCCGCCTGGAGGACGACCGGGTGGAGGGGCTGTATCTGATCGATCCACTCCTGGGCACGATCAGGGGGGAACCGGACGAGCTGCAGGTCTATCCCAAGTCATTTTTCGCCACACCCAGGGACATCCTCGATTCCGCCGTGGTGGGCATCGAGAAAGAGCTGGATGAGCGCGTCACGCAGCTCAGGCAGGAAGGCAAGATCATGCAGGCCAACCGCCTGGAGGAACGGACCCTGTTCGACCTCGAGATGTTGCGGGAATTCGGGTGGTGTCCGGGGATCGAGAACTATTCTCTCTATCTCAGCCAGCGTCGCCCCGGCCAGCCCCCCTTCACCCTCCTGGACTACTTCCCTGCCGTGTTCTTGACCATCATCGACGAATCCCATGTCACCGTCCCCCAGATCGGCGGCATGTATCACGGAGACCGGTCACGCAAGCAGACCCTGGTGGGCCACGGCTTCCGCCTTCCCTCTGCGCTGGACAACCGCCCCTTGAACTTCGCGGAGTTCGAGCAACGTGTAGAGCGTGTGCTCTATGTCTCGGCCACACCCGGCCGGCATGAGCTGGGAAGGGCGGACCGGCAGGTCGCGGAACAGGTCATCCGGCCCACAGGCCTGACCGACCCGGAAATTGAGGTGCGTCCGACCCGCGGCCAGATCGACGACCTCCAGTCAGAGATCGAGGCCAACGCGGCCCGGAACCAGCGCACACTGGTGACCACCCTGACCAAACGCATGGCCGAAAACCTCAGCCGCCACTATCACGACCTGGGCCTGAGGGTCAGGTACCTCCACTCCGACATCGACACCCTGGAGCGTGTCAAGATCCTGCGCGAGCTGCGACAGGGCCGCTTCGACACCATGATCGGCATCAACCTCCTGAGGGAGGGATTGGACCTTCCGGAGGTGTCCCTGGTGGCCATCCTGGATGCGGACAAGGAAGGCTTCCTCCGCTCAGCCACCTCACTCATCCAGACCTTCGGCCGGGCCGCCCGGCACGTGGCGGGCCGCGCCATCCTGTACGCCGATACCATCACGAACTCCATGCGGCTAGCTATCGAAGAAACCGCGAGACGGAGGCGGATCCAGCAGCAGTACAACCGGGAGCACAACATAACGCCGATGTCCATCCAGAAAAACATCGAGGATGTTCTGAACAGTATGTACGAGCGGGACTACTTCGACTACACGCGGGTCTCGGAAGACAAGGATATCTACCTCTCACCCAAAAAATACAAACAGCGCATCGAGGAGCTGCAGCGGTTGATGGATGAGGCCGCCGACAGGCTGGAGTTCGAGAAGGCGGCCCGCTACCGCGACGAACTCAAGGACCTGAAACGCCGGGAACTGCAGATCAGCGAGGACATGGTGAAGGACTGAAGAAGAGGGCTATGACCAGCGTAAAGACGAGCCTCAAAAACAGGGCCCGCAGCCTTCCCGATAAGCCCGGCATATATTTTTTCATGGGCCGGGACAAACGGGTGCTCTACATCGGGAAGGCCCGCTCGCTTCACGACCGCGTCCGCAGCTACTTCCTGCCCACCTCAGACCTCAAGGTCCACAACATCCTGGCCGAGGCTGAGGACATCGATTACATCCTCACCGATACCGAGCGCGAGGCCGCTTTCCTGGAAAACAACTTCATCCAGCAGTATCAGCCCAAGTTCAACGAACGGCTCAAGGACGACAAGAGCTTCCCGTACCTGAAACTGACGGTCCAAGAGCCCTTTCCGGGGATCTATCTGACGCGCCGGGTGGAACCGGACGGGGCCCGTTACTTTGGCCCCTTCAATCCGGCCCGCCAGGCCCGCAAGACCATCAACCTCATCAACCGATACTTCGGCATCCGCGACTGCCGGGAGGCCATCCCCAGCAAACGGGCACGGCCCTGCCTGCAGTACGATCTGGGGCTCTGCACGGCGCCCTGCACGGGCTTCATCTCCCAGGAGGAGTATGCTGAGCGGGCGGATAACGCCCTGCTGTTCCTGGAGGGCAAGGTGGATGACCTGCTCGGGATCCTGCGGCGCCGCATGAAAGAGGCTTCGGAGCGGCTCGAGTTCGAGCAGGCCGGGCACTGGCGCGACCTGATCTTCACCCTGGAACAGATCAAGGAAAAACCCCGCTTCATCTCGACCAGGACCGAGGACACGGACATCATCGGGTTTGCCAGGAAGAGGGGCCGGGCGGCCGTCTATGTCTTCATCATGCGGCGGGGGAAGGTCGTGCGGTCGGAAGGCCTGATCGCCCCTGTTCCCGAAGGCCTTCCGGATGAGGCCTTCTTGGAGAGACAGATCGAGGCCTTTTACAGCGGTAGGGAGGACCTGCCGAGGACGCTCCTACTGCCCATCGCACTCGAGGATCCGGGCATGCTGGAAGGGGCCCTCAAGAAACTCGCCCACAGGCGCGTGCAGATCAAGGCCCCCCTTCGGGGGAAAAACCGCAAGCTGGTGGAACTGGCGGATCGCAACGCCGCGCTCCTGTTGGAGAAGCGCCCGGCTTCGGAGTCCCCGCTCCAGGAGATCCGGTCGGTCCTGGGCCTCAAAGCCATTCCTCGAGTGATCGAGGGTTACGACATCTCGAACACCGGAGGCGACGAGTCCGTGGGATCACGCGTGGTCTTCCGGCACGGGTTCCCCGATAAGCAGTCCTACCGCAAATACAGGATCCGGAGCGTACAAGGACCGAACGATGTCGCCAGCCTGCAGGAGGTCCTGCACCGCCGCTTTTCACGGATCTCCAGGAACAGCGAGAATCTCCCGGACCTGGTGCTGGTGGACGGAGGCAAGGGCCAGCTCAATGCGGCCCGGACCGTGCTGCAATCGCTGGGATTGGGCGACATTCCCCTGGTTTCGCTCGCCAAGCGTGAAGAGATCGTGTACAGTGACCGCTTCCCTGACGGCCTGCGCCTGGATTGCACCTCCCCTGCCCTGCGCCTCCTGCAGAACATCAGGGACGAGGCCCACCGGTTCGCCATCGCTTTTCACCGCCGCCGGCGAGCCAAAAAGAGCTTCGCCTCACTCCTGGACGGGATCCCGGGTATCGGACCTAAACGGAAACAACGTCTCCTGACCCGTTATGGAAGCGTGAACACCATCCGCTCCGCACCGCAGGATGAGCTCGCCTCGCTCGTGGGCGAGCTTGCCTCCGCTGCACTAAGGGAGGCGTTGGAATAAATTGGGGACAGGCCCCAAAAAAATGGGATAAAAACCGCCTCGAAAGCCTCCCCGTTGGTCGGGCCGGAGCCCTCATTGGCATCCATGGCTTCGATGCCCCGGGTCAGCTCGAGGAACAATCGCTCCGGCGGCACTCGACAGGACAGCTCTCAGCATATCAGAATCTGAGGAAAAGGCGGACGAGAAACGCGATCACAAGGGACACAGAGGTGTTGAGGGCCACCGAGATCAAGGCCTCCTTCCGCCCGATCTCCTTCCAGAGGATGGCAACGGTCGAGAGGCAGGGGACGAAGAAATTCATAAAAACCACGAACACCATCAGCTGCTCGCGGGTGATGACGGTCATCAGGTCATGGTAGGGAACCCCCAAGGCCTGGAGCATCATGAGCAGAGACAGCTCCTTGCGCAGAAAACCGAATACCAGGGTGACGCCCAGTTCCCTCGGCAGTCCCAGGACGCCCTGTACGATGGGAGAAAGCACCAGGTTGACGACATGGTCGAACCTGAGGAACTGGAGTACCGCCAGCACCATGCTGCCGATGATCAATATCGGCCAGGCGAATTTGACAAAGTACCGGAATTGAAAGAACGTGCGGCGGAGTATGTTGGGGAGCGAAGGAGCCTTCAACGCCGGAATCTCCAGGATCAGCCCGGGAGATGGATACTTATAGATCCAGGACATGATCCGCCCCAGGACAGCCACCACGAACATGTTGAACACATAGAATCCCAGCGCCCAGACCGGGCCCAGATAGAACGCTACCAGGGCCAGGATGATCATGGTACGGGCCGAGCACGGGATAAACGGTATCAGCAGAGACGTGATCACCCGGTCTCGGCGGGACTCCAGGATGCGGGTCGACACGATGGCCGGAACGTTGCATCCGAACCCGAGGATGAAGGAGGAGACAGACTTGCCGTGCAGGCCGATCTTGTGCATGAAGGTGTCCATTAGAAATGCGGCTCTGGCCAAGTAGCTGATGTCCTCCAGCAGGCCCATCAGGAACAGCAGCGGCAAAAAATACGGAAGGACAATGGCGATCCCTCCCCCGACGCCCTGCAACAGACCGTCGACCAGATAAAACAGCAGTCCTTTTCCCAGCCAACCAGACAGCGACCCCCGCAGGTTGTTAAGTGGGTCGAGCAGCAGTTCCTCGATGGGGCTGGCCACCACAAAAATGATAAAGAAAAAACTGAGGAACACCAAAAGCATGATCACGTATCCCAGGAAAGGATGCATGAGCACGGCATCCAGCCGCCCTCTTAAGTTGAAATGAACGCCCCGGGTGACGGTGCAGCAGTCCTCGAACAGCTTCAGGGCCAAGTGGTGTCTTTCGGCGGCGATGACCTCATAAGCCGGCACGCCGTGACGGCTCTCCAGCTCTCCCCTTGCCCGGTCTACGATTTGGCTGAAACGGGGGTTGATCTCCTCCAGCATACGGAGGAAATAGGCTTTTTCAATCTCGACCACCTTGACGGCCGTAAAGCGAGGGTTGGCCACGATTTTAAAATCTTCGGGGATAGCCTTTTCCACCTCGGCAATCTGTTGCTCCACATCCCGCGACCAGGTCAATCCCTTGGATGTGACTCCGGAATCCAAGGTCTTCAACGCGGCATCCAGGAGCTCCTTGATCTCCTTGCCGTGAATGGCGACGGTGGGAATGACCGGCACCCCCAGCTGCTGGGAAAGCCGGTCCGGATCGATGGTCATGCCCTTCTTTTCCGCCAGATCCATCATGTTCAGGGCGATGATCATGGGAAATTCCAACTCGAGCAGCTCCAGGGTCATCTCCAGGCTGCGCCCCAGGATGGACGCGTCCACCACATTGATGATCAGATCCGGTTTTTCCTGAAAAAGATGTCTGAGGGCGACTTTCTCGGCTTCGTCGGACGGATTCAGGGAATAGGTGCCGGGCAGGTCAATAATGTTTAGGACACGGCCCAACACATTGACCCTGCTGTGGGTGTGTTTGACGGTCGTTCCCGGAAAATCCGAAGTCTCGGCCTTGAAGCCGGCTATGCAGTTAAAGAGGGTGCTTTTTCCACAGTTAGGCTGCCCGATGAATATGACATCCGGGTGTTCGTTATTTTCGGTCAACGACCTCAACCATGATGTTGTGGGCGATCCCGCGACCGACAGCCACGGAGGTGTCTGAACTCAGGTTGCGGATCAGGACGGGACCTCCCAGAATGCTCCGGGAATCTATCTCTACCAGATCGTTTTTATGCAGACCCAACGACATGAGGCGTCGGCGTATACCATGCCCTCCCTCGATCGCTATGATTCGAAGGCGAGCAGCCCGGGGAGCGTTAAACAGGTCAATCATTATGTAAAAGTTCCTTATAATCTTAAAATCAACCCTCGATGATAAAGAAAACCCCTTAAAAAAGCAAGGCCGTCCAGTCCACCGGGTCTGCGTCAAAAATGTAGGTAGGAGTTGACATTTCCAGTGTTTTGCCCTAAGTTATTATTGTATAGTTACAATAATAATGGGGTGAAGCATGGAAAAACTAGAAGCATTGGAAAAGAA